>ERZ839947.58-NODE-58-length-141436-cov-12.233122_pt1 | contig 141436 bp, 128 predicted proteins | sample MGYA00519908_ERZ839947 | MGnify/ENA primary metagenome ERZ839947 (study PRJEB31850, sample SAMEA3708857) | human gut metagenome | biome: human gut; feature: human-associated habitat; material: faeces | place: China | collected 2014 ... | reverse complement strand
TGTTGTAGATGATGTGCTGTTGCCAGCGTGTTAGCCGCTCCTTTCCGGTGCCACGTTCCGTTGGCTTCTGTGCAGGTACAATCGACCGCCCAGCCGGGAAGGATACATTTTCTAACAAATGTTGTATTTGTACAATGCCAAAAACGCTTTATTTATGCGTGTTTGGAGGGTGTGCATGAGGCGTTATGTGAATTGTGCATAAATTGTTTTGGTGATTTTGACGAAGCGTGCCGTGTACAAAACGGCATCGGTTTATCGAATTTTTATCAATTCCGGCAATATATCCAAAAATAAATTTTATTTTCGGCAATACGGAGAAAAGTTAGTTTTCTCTCGACACGGCACTGCCACCGTGCTACAATCCGTACAAAGCATATTTCTATTATCTGTTCTTCAAAACATCTTGGAATTTTCAATGCTTTTACCATTTCAATCACTATAAAAGCAGGAAAATTTCCGGGAGAAATTTTTCACAAAAGGAAGTTCTTCCTGCCATACCGAAGGGAGGAACCTTATGGGAAGAAAGGATACTTTATCAACGGAATATCTGTCGGATAATGCAAGGTTTGCGGATATCTGTAATTATTGTCTGTTCGACGGTCAGGATGTGATCCAGGCGGAGGATCTGCGGGAGATGGATACGAAGGAGTTTCTGGAGCTTGCCGGGCTGTTCGGAAGGGGTCAGCAGATACAGCGCATCCGTGACATTCTGAAGGGGGCTGTGATCCGCAGCACCGGAGACTGCACATACCTGATCCTGGGAGTGGAGAATCAGACGGAGATCCACTATGCCATGCCGGTCCGCGGAATGATCTATGACGGGATCAATTACGGCAGCCAGGTGAATGAGATCAGCAGACGGCACCGAAAGGCTCATAATCTGAACAGTCCTGCGGAATTTTTATCCGGCTTTACGGCAGAGGATCACCTGACACCGGTGGTGACGATCACCGTCTACTGGGGTTCACAGCCGTGGGACGGACCACGCAGCCTGCACGAAATGTTCCACACGAACAGCACGATCTTGAAGTATGTGGCGGATTATAAGCTGAACCTCATATCGCCTGCGGACATCACAGACTTTGAGAAGTTCCGCACTTCTGTCGGGCTTGTTCTGGAAGTCATCAAGCATCAGGACAGCGAGCAGGAGATGGAACAGATCCTTACCCGCGAGACGGCACTGCACAACATAGAGCAAGGCTCCCTGCGTGTACACACGCAGGGAGCCTGATATTACCTATATACTGATATTCGCTTCGTCGTCCGTATCACAAGATTACATTGCAGCAACCATCTCAGATACTGCCTTTGCCATAGCCTCAGACTTCGCATCGGCGTCCTCAAGAGAGGTACCTACAACGCCGTAGTAGAACTTCACCTTCGGCTCTGTACCGGATGGGCGTACGCACATCCATACATCGTCTGTCATGTCAAAGTAAAGCACGTTGGACTTTGGCAATCCGGTCGGCTTTGTCTCGCCGGTAGCGATATCTGTGATGATATCCTTCTGGTAGTCACGGAAGGATGTTACCTTGTGACCGCAGAACTCCTTCGGCGGATTCTCGCGGAGTGTTGTCATGATCTCCTGAATCTTGGCAAGTCCCTCGATACCCTTCATGGTTACGGACTGTACGCCGTCTTTATAATAACCAACTCTCTCATACAGAGCAAGCATTGCATCCCAGAGAGTCATGTTCTTTGTCTTGTAATATGCTGCCGCCTCGCAGAGTGCCATCGTAGCCACAATCGCATCCTTGTCGCGGGCATGTGTTCCGATCAGGCAGCCGTAGCTCTCCTCGAAACCAAACAGGTAAGTTCCCTTGCCGGTTGTCTCGAAGTTGAGGATCTGCTGTCCGATGTATTTAAATCCGGTCAGAACCTCAATGAGATCAACGCCGTAATCCTTGGCGATCGCATCTGCCAGATTAGAGGTAACGATGGTCTTGATCAGCTTGCCATCCTCAGGCAGTCCCTTTGTTGCCTTTCTCTGGGAGATCTCATAATCTGCCAGCAGACAGCCAGACATGTTACCGGTCAGGGTGATATACTCGCCGCTCTTGGTATCCTTAACATATACGCCGAGACGATCTGCATCCGGATCTGTTGCAAGAACAAGGTCTGCATCCTTCTCCTTGGCAAGCTTGAGAGCCAGTTCAAATGCCTCTGCTGCCTCTGGGTTCGGATAGCTGACGGTAGGGAAATCTCCATCCGGAAGCTCCTGCTCGGGTACTACATATACATTCTCAAAGCCGATCTCCTTGAGGACTCTTCTCGCCGGGATATTACCTGTTCCGTGAAGCGGCGTGTAAACGATCTTAAGATCCTTGCCAACTTCCTTGATGCTGTCCCAATGAATAACCTGCTTCTTTAATTCTTCGATATATTTATCATCAATGGCTGCGCCAATATTCTCATAGAGACCCTTCTCGACTGCCTCAGCCTTGTCCATGGTCTTAACCGTGTTCCAGTCCGTAACAGCCTTAACCTCGTCCATGATACCGGTATCATGTGGCGGCGTGATCTGTGCACCGTCCTCCCAGTATACCTTGTATCCGTTGTACTCCGGTGGGTTGTGGCTTGCAGTTACGTTAATTCCTGCTACGCAGCCAAGCTCGCGTACAGCAAAGGAAAGCTCCGGTGTCGGACGCAATGACTCAAACACATATGCCTTAATGCCATTGGCTGCAAGGCAGAGCGCTGCTTCATCTGCAAACTCCGGTGACATATGACGGGAATCAAATGCAATGGCTACACCCTGAGAAGCCTTTCCCGCTTTGTTGATATAATTCGCCAGACCCTGAGTTGCCTTTCGTACCGTGTAAATGTTCATGCGGTTCGTCCCTGCCCCAATGATCCCTCGCAAACCAGCGGTTCCAAATTCGAGGTCCATATAAAAACGCTCTTTTTTCTCATTCTCGTTATCTGCAATGTCCTGAAGCTCTTTCTTCGTATCCTCATCGAAATAAGGATTGCTCAGCCACTCCTTGTAGATGTCTTTGTAGTCCATGTCTTTTCCTCCTATCAGTGATGGCATATGCCTTGATTTTGCAAATCCACCTATTATTTTGTATGTTGAAACGCATATTGTCAACAACAAATTATAATCTATTTTGTAAAAGTTTTTTGAACAAAATCACCGAGTCGCCGGCGATGCCGTTGCTGCCGCCTCCTTTGCGGTCAGATCCGCAAAGCTCAGCTTCACATCCTGATCATCATCAAGAATGTCGACGGAATAGCTCTTTGTTGCATATCCATCCCGACACAGCGTAACGGTCTGTGATCCGATCACCTTTGTAAAGGTACACGGTGCAAGTCCTTTATAAACATTGTCCAGATAAACCTCCGCTCCCTGCGGTGCCGATACCGTGATCGTGTGATCGCTGTCAATCTGCTTTGTCTGTGTATCGTCCGTGCTCTCCGAGCTTGTCTTCGTGCTCTTTCCGGTGGCTGACGGTGCCGCCGTGGTGTCGGATGCCTCCGCTTCCTCCTCCACAAGATTGATTCGGACGGTCGTCCCCTTCGGCTCCTCCACATCCAGCGTGCCGGTGTATGTGGTATACCCTGTCATGGACACCTGTATCTGATAAACGCCGTATGCCAGTGCGATCGGCTTGCTGTAGCCTACCGCCGTACCGTTGATCGTCAGATCCGCCCCTGCCGGTGCAATATCAAATGTGATCACGCCAACATGACTGTCCGCCGGCTTGTACTCCGAAAAGTCCAACGTAACCTCCCTGCCGCTGTGAACCGTCACATTCTTGACTGCGGTTGAATGATTCTTACTTAAGATCACCTTGTAGGTTCCCTCGCGGATCGTGATCAGCATGTTCTTCGTCAAAGGCAGGATCATGTCACTTCCGACTTCGATCATACCGCCGATAAAGTCCTTATAATGTGCCAGCCGTATGTAACCGTGCCCCTGTGTCTTTACGACCGAGTACACATGATAACCGCTTCCGCGCACCGTCAGCACATCCTGCGGATTGATCTCCATCATGTCGATCGCCTTACCGTCCGACGAAAACAGCGTATATTGTGAATACTGGTATTTGCGGTCTGCAAATGAAAGACTGCTCTCCGCACTGTCAAACTGATAATCGCCAACCTCCTGATATTCCCAGATATCCTCCGGAATACTGGTAGAAAGCAGCTTTCCGCTGTCCTGCTCATAATCTGCCTCGAGGATCTCGCCCACCTCAATATCGGTGCCGTCGCGCTCCTCTCCGTACTTGTCGGTCATCTTCGCCGTGGCATCATAGCTGATCACCGTCTCGAGATCACCTCCAAGCTCACGCAGGGTAAGCCGGCGCATCGCCGTATCATTGGCTGTCACAACCCCCTCGACAACCGCAGGTGCCGCCGCAGCTCCACCGCCCGCCATGCTGTCCGTCTTCTGCTTCGTTTCGGATGCACATCCGGAGAGCATTACCGCGCACATAAAAAACGCGCCCAGACCGATCCGAACGCGTTGCATGATTTTGCATTTCTTCATATATAAACAACCTTTTCTCCCGGCTGCTTCTGTAACACTGCGCCGGGTCGCATAACGTCTCATTGTCCCAGCCAATATTTTAACACAGCCCGCCCAAAATAGGAAGAGGGCAACCGGTCAATCTGACAGCATTCCCTGATCCCCTGTATCAGCACGCCCCACAGAGCAGTGGGCGAAGCTCTCTTAAAAAGCACGCACGCTTCTCCTCCTGCGCGCGGATCCGGAGCAGCTTTTCCAGATTCTTTGACGACATCCATGATTTTCTACTGTTGTAGTAGAAATTGACAAGTTTCCAATATTTCTCCGGATACAGCAGCATCGCGTACAATACGCGCCGCTCCGTCTCCTCCAGCTTACGCTCACGGTCATATGCATCGATCAGGCTTTTGCCAAACTCCGCCTGCCAGCCGTTTTTCTCCATGACTTTTCGCAGAAAATCATACAGATCACGCACCTGTATCCCGATCTCCGCACGGTCGAAGTTGGTGATTGCCAGATCTTTCCCGACGAAAAGCACATTGTGGTAGCTGTAGCTGCCATGCCGCACTTTTCCCTGCTCTAACGTTTCCTGCCATAGTGCTTCGTAACCGCTTTCCTGCAGGAGTGTCTGTGCGAGACATGCCTGATCGTAGAACAGATCATACGAACCAAGCAGGCAGATCTCCATCTCATTTTTCTGCTTCTTGCTGCGGATATAGCTGCGGACACGCTTTAACTCCTTATTATGCCGTTCCATCTCCTGCTGCACGCTCTCCTTCCGGATGTAGCTTTCGCCTTCCTCGTTTCCAAGCTGCATCAATGCATGCAGTCTGCCAAGATAAGACGCACAACGCAGCACACAGCGCTGATCCCTAATATCGCACTCATTTCCGGCATACCACCGGCGCATGACCCAGTTGTTCCGGTAATTATCCTTTGTAAAATATTCTTCCCGGTTATTTTTATATGTATGATCCACCAGCAGACCGCCCTGCTGCCCCAGAAGCTGCTTGATCCTCTCCTCAAATTCAATCCTCGCCTGACTGACGGAGTATTCCTTCAAAAGCCGCAGTCCCTGATCGGTCTCCAGCAAAAAAGCCCCTCTTGTGCGCCGTCTCGTGCGAACCTCACAAGGATACTGTTTTAACACTTCTTCCAGCTTATCTTCCATCGATCTATCCCCCATTCGTAGTTGTCTCTTCTATCATATGAAAGATAAATGAAAGTTATACCACCGGATCGGCAATCCTCCCGCAAAGATATGACTCCGGGGTGGAATCAGTTATTTCGACCGGCACGCTCCCGCTACAATGCGCTACGCAGCACTACATAGCATCCTACAGAACAGGATGCAAGTAGTGGCGAGCGCAAGTGCCTTACGAAACACCTGATTCCACCCGAAGGCGAATACGGGAAGACACGTTTATCGAACATCGAAACAGCAAAGCAATTAGACTTTTCGAAATCCGTAAGTGACAAGACAATTTGGGGGCACAGATTTGCGGTTGTTCAAAAAACTACGACAAAAATCATATTTACACTGCGGACATAAGAAATAGTATGGGCGCAGTAATATATTCCATATGCGAAGCCTGAGTGATCAGATCATCGGAAGCGTCAGCCGGATCTGAAAAATATTTCCCTCTAAAGAGGCGGTGATCGTTCCGTTCATGTACCCGGTCAGTTCCTTTGCGATCGCCATCCCAAGCCCGGTTGAATTTCTGCTCCGGGCAGGATCCGCCTTATAAAAGCGTTCAAAGATCCGGTCCACGTCGATCTCCTCCGGCCGCTCCACCTCATTGGCGATCACCGCAGACGCATTTCCCTCCTGCGCAGACAGCGTGACCGACACGCGGCTGCCGCCATGATCCAGAACATTTTTGATGATATTTTGCAGAATGCGGCGGATCGCCTGCTCGTTTCCCTTCACCACCATCTGTCCCTCCGGCAGATCGACCGCCGGACAGATGCCATTTCGTTCCCATTCGTCATAATAGGAAAACATCGTCTCTGCCATAATGGCATTAAAATCACATTTCTCCAGCTTCAGATCATACGTCCGGCTTTCGAGACGTGTAAATGTGAATAGCTCCTCCAAAATATCACGGAGCGCATGGATCCTTTCCTGAATGATGCGCAGATATCGTGCCTGCGTTTCCGGCTCCTGTGTCTGTGTCAGAAGCTGGAAATAGCCATCCAGAGATGTAAGAGGCGTGCGGATATCATGGGACAGATTCGTATAGGTCTGGGCGATGCGGTTTTCATTGTGAATCCACTGCTGCCGCTTTGTTTTCTGCTGTGCGAACACCTGATTTAAAGTGTCCGTCAGCTTCCCGATCCCTCCAAAGCGGACATCGCAGACGAGATCCCCGTTGCTCTGCTTCTCTTCCAGAAAACGGATCTGCCTCTCCAGCTCGCGGATCTGCCGGATCAACTTAAAAAGCAGCAGCCCCAGAATAACCGCCAAAATTCCAAATCCACATGCCAGACCTGTCACCATCCTGTTCTCACCTTCCTCTCAGGCACCGCAGAGTCCTTTCCCCGTAGGCACTGCGGTCAAAATTTCATATTTTCCATATAGTTATAACTGCTTTGTGCCGTATAAACACTGTTTCTGCAGTATTGTCATACGACCGGTCATTTACTATGCAAGATCTCTTTTCTCGACATTTATAATACTAAGCACTGTCATCACAGCCAGATAGCATACCGCCAGGATCACCGCATTCCGGATCTGTGTGCCGGCAACACCCGGTACAATCAGATTTATCTTTGTTGTGATCAGATAATTCTCCAGCTGCAGATTCTCGATATGCAGAAAACGCCTGCTTGCCACATCGATCAGCATGCACAAAAGAGACGCCATTCCCATGCTTAAGCAGACACCTGCCGTCATACCGAGTGCGCGGCTGCGGATCACCATCGTAAGCGTCATGCACGCAACCAGAAAAGCATACTGCAGAAGCATCTGAATACCAATGTACGGCAGATATGTCTGTGCGGATCCCCAATGGAGATATCCCTGCGTCGCCACAAGTGCCACTACCTGTGTCGCAAGCATGATCGCATCAAATACCAGCACATAAACCGCCGCAGCCACCCATTTCGCCACAATAAGACGATATCTTCTTTTTACCTGACCACCGATATTTTTAATATATCCATTTTTCTGATCCGCCGTCACGAAAATAATCAGGAAAATAACATTAAACAACGCAAACATCCCGGAGGACAAATGTGCCATAAAAACCTGCAGGACCTGAAGATTATTCGCATCCATGCCCTCGCTGCTTTCATTAATACCAAACTGAAGCGTTGTTGCATCATCACTTTCCTCATCAGCCTGCGATGAGGATGGACCATCAACAAGAGTTACCTCTGATGTTGTATTTTCCTCAATATCCGACACCAGAAAGGATGCCGACACTGCAACCATCAAAATTGTGATCAGAGTGATCACCCAGAATGCCTGCATCCGAAACATTTTATATAATTCCATTCGTATTGTATTACACATAAGCTTTCCATTCCTTTCCCAGCCCACTGACACCGGGCTGCAGCACAAATTTCACGGATCAGTCCGAAGTCAGATTTAAGAAATAGCTCTCTAACTCTTCCTGATTCACCTTCATCTCGCGTGGCAGCACGCCTGCGTTTACAAGCTCCCGGTTGATAAGCATGCTGTCCTCCAGCCGCTCATACACATGCAAATGTGTCGGATCCACTGCCTCGTAATCATGGATATTCATGCTGTCCAGTACCGTCATAGCCTTCTGCGGCTCATCCACAACGAGCTCCAGCCGCTTCTCACACTGCTGCATAAGCTGCTCCTGCGAAAGCTCCTTGATCAGACTTCCCTTGTGAATGATCCCGAAATCGGTACAGAGCTTGGAAAGCTCCTCTAAAATATGACTGGAAATCAGAATCGTAATATCTCTCTCCTGCGCCAGCGCCCGCAGCATATCGCGCACCTCCGCAATTCCCTGCGGATCCAGTCCGTTGATCGGCTCATCCAATACCAAAAGATCCGGATTTCCGACAAGTGCCAGCGCAATGCCAAGCCTCTGCTTCATTCCCAGCGAAAAATGACCTGCCTTTTTCCTGCCGACATCCCCAAGACCAACCATGTCTAAAAGCTCATCCGCATATTTGCGGTCATGAATGCCAAACAGCTGCGCCTTGATCATCAGATTATCTTTCGCCGTCATATTTGGATAAATGCCCGGTGCCTCGATCAGACAGCCGACACGCGAGCGAACCTGTGCAAGCTCCTTTCCGCTGTATCCAAAAATAGAATATTCTCCTGCCGTTGGGTTGGACAGACCACAGATCATTTTCAAAAAGGTCGTTTTGCCGGCTCCGTTCCTGCCGATAAATCCATACACCGCTCCCCTTCGTATATGCATGTCCAGCCGGTTCACTGCCTTATAACGCCCAAACTGCTTTGTTAAACCATGGGTTTCCAATAAGATCTCACTCATATTATGTTACATCCTTTCCTTATGATGAGTACCAGTATAAAGAGCATCCTCTAAAATAACGCTAAGAAAAGGTAAAGAAAAAGTAAATGATGCAATATAGCAATTCGTCGGAGCAAAAAAGCTTTACCTCCAACATCATTAAAATTATTGAGTCAGCCGGTATCCGATCCCCCAGACTGTCTGAATATATTCCTTGTCCGTCACTGCCTTGAGCTTCTTGCGGATGTTGCTGATATGCACATCCAGTGTTTTGGTCTCGCCCATGTATTCCTCCTCCCAGGCATAGGTAAAGATCGCCTCCTTACGGAAAACCTGCTTCGGATGGCGGATCAGAAGCTCTAAGATCGCATACTCCTGTCTGGTCAGATGCAAAATTTCCTGTCCGTCCACCCAGATCTGGTGTGTCTTATCATCCAACGTGATCCCGCCACACTCGATCCGGTCCGGCTCCGCCTCCTGCCCGGCATGGCGAAGCTGTATCTGCACGCGCGCGATCACCTCATTAATGTCAAATGGCTTCGTAATATAATCATCGGCTCCGCTTGTCAGCAGATCAAGCTTTTCCGCCATGGCATCCTTTGCCGTCAGAACGATCACCGGCGTGTCCCCTTGTCTGCGGATCAGCTGCAAAACCTCCTCCCCGGTCATCCCCGGAAGCATCAGATCAAGCAGCACAAGCATCCATGACTCCTTCTCCAGCCACAGCGCCGCTTCCGTACCGGAAAATGCCTGTCCACATGTGTACCCTTTTTGGGACAGTGCTTCCTTCAGTAGATTGTTGATATTTACATCATCCTCCACGATCAGTATCTTTTTCATTCCATTCTGCCTTTCTCTTAGAACATCTCTTAATTTCTTCTTATCTCATTACTTTCTCACAATATCTCATAATTATCATCTGCGATATTACTTTCTCACAATATCCTGTATCAACCTCAATGCACTTTCGTTCCACCTTAAGATCTTAGCCCCTCTGCTCTTCTTCCGGCAGCCGCTTTACCACGCCCGCACCGATCATTCCGACTACCGCTCCGGCGATCATCCCGCTAAACCACAGCACGCCAAGATAATACGCCACGCCCGTTGATTCCAGCACGACCATCGCAACGAGGATCTGTCCGATATTATGGACAATACCTCCCGCCACGCTGACAACCGGAAGACGGAACCGCCCGCTTCGTTTCAGCAAAAGCATCACAATAGTGCTCAGCATTCCTCCGGCAAAGCTGTACAGCAGCGAAAACATATTTCCAAAGGTAAACGCCACCAGAAGGATGCGGATGCCGTTGATCACAAGTGCATCCATTGTGCTTAACCGGTAGATTGCCACCAGCACTACCAGATTTGTAAGTCCCAGCTTTACGCCCGGAACCATTGCAAGCGGTGGAAGCTGTGCCTCCAGCCAGGACAGCACAAATGCCACCGCGATCAACATTCCCCTTAATGCTGTCTTTTGTGTCCGAGTCATTTCTTCTGCTCCTCAATCCATTGATCCAGGCGGTCCTCCAGCACCGCAAACGGCACTGCCCCCGTTCCCAGATAATATTTATGAAACTCCTTCAGAGAAAACTGCTCCCCCAGAGCATTCTCCGCTTTCGTACGCAGCTCATTGATCTCCAGATATCCCAATGTATACTGCATATAGCTCACCGGCTCCGCCACAACAGAATCATAGACAACGGATGCCTGTGAAGCGTCAAAGCCGTAATCCTTCAGAAATGCGGTCAGCTTCTTTCTGCTCCAGTCATAATAATTCACATTGATGTCCGCTTTTGCGTACAGACAGAGCGTGGCGATCAGATTCTCCCCGTTTAGCTGCGCCGTCTCGTCGCTCATTCCGGCAAGCTGATAGCTGTACTTCTCCGCATAGGTTCCCCAGCCCTCCGAATAACCACCGACGCTGACCACTCTCCGAAACAGTGCCGGATCCTGCGACAGAAAATATGCATTCTGATACAGATGTCCCGGATACGCTTCGTGTGCGATCGTCGAAAAGCATTCGGTGAGATCATAATCATCACTCTGATTAAGATATACTACATTTTGCTTGTAATCGTCAATAGGCGAGGTCATATAAAGTGCCGGACTTAAGCTGTCCTCCAGCGATTCATCGACATATTTCACCTGACAGGTCACATCATCCGGCAGCGGTTCAAAATCGTTGCTGATCTGTTCTCGCAGATAATCCACGGTTTCCGCCGGATCGGTACAGGGATATGTAAAATCCTCCGCATCGTAATAGGCATCCGGCGTCTTCGTCATGATGCGCGACATTTTCTTCTCTGCGGACCGAAGTGCCTTATCCACAAGACGATCGATCTCCGAAATACTCCGGTAGGAGCCTGTCATGGACTCCATCTGATACTCATAATACTGCTTTCCCTTACTTAGCTTGCACAGTCCTCCCGCATTATTGCCGGTTCCCTTGAGCTGCTCCAGGGCACTGATCAGGCTCTGGTACGCCGGTATCACGCACTCCGACACTGCCGCTTCATTCTGTCTGACATATTCTGCACGTTCCTCCTCTGAAACACCTTTGACAGATGCGATCCCCTTCGAAAAGGAGTCCAGCAGATAATTCTCCTTTGGTTCCGCAATAAAATCCTTACACTGCTTTATGATCGCCTGACAGGTCACATCACTCATAAACAGCTTCTTCTCAGATTTCATCTTTTCAAAATCAATGATCTGTGCAAAATAATCCGGAATCTGACGGAGAAGTGCAAGATAATCTTCGATATCCTGTCTGTCCCAAAAATGGTACTCTGCGAGGATCAGAGGAAGCTGTGCCTGAATCCCGGTTGTCGGTCCCAGACATTCGGAATATTCCAATACCTCCGAGCTTTTCAACTCTGTCTTAAGCAGACTGCGCAGCGTATCATATTCTAACTTCTGTTCCTCCGTCAGTGCCTCATACGGAAACCTTTCCAGAGAGGACAGCCAGTTTTCATCCGTCATAATGCCGTCCCGGAAATCGGACAATGTATATGCTCCAAGGGTCGGCTTTTCCATGCTCACGCCATATTTCTCCGGCTCCTTTAAGGTGTAATTTAAGGTCAGCGTATCCTCTGTGACCATCGCCTTAAACACCTGCAGCATAAATTCATCAAACCGTTTCTGCGTTGTCTCCTTACTCTCGGTTGTCTTTACCTTCGGCCGCTGCATCAGAGAAGTCAGGTTTGTCCGCGAACCCACCTCGTACCAGCAAAAAACGACCGCCCACAGCGCACAGGCGATAAACAGAAATTTAAGCTTTCTGTTCCTTCTCCTTTTCTCCTTCATTACCACCCTCCAATTCTTTTCATCGACAAAGATGCAGGAGGATTTCCCCCTGCATCATTCTATGCCTGTCTATTTTAATTTATTCCTGCCGGTTTGTCTATCCCTGATACTGTGACATATACAGATTATAGTACAGACCCTTCTGCTTCAAAAGCTCCTCATGACTACCGGACTCAATAATCTTTCCATCGTCCACATACATAATGCGGTCTGCCCCCTGAATCGTAGAAAGACGGTGCGCAATGATGAAGGACGTTCTTCCCTTCAAAAGTTCATCCAGACCCTTCTGCAATGCGATCTCGGTCTCTGTGTCAATGCTTGAGGTTGCCTCGTCAAGGATCAGCACGGACGGATCGTTTAAGAGTGCTCTCGCAAAGGAGATCAGCTGTCTCTGTCCAACCGACAGACGGCTTCCTCTCTCGTTGACCTGTGTATTGTAGCCGTCCTCCATCTGCATGATAAAGTCATGCGCACAGACGGTTTTCGCCGCACGGATCACCTCTTCGTCCGTTGCCGTTTTGTTGCCGTAGCGGATATTGTCCATGATCGTTCCTGAGAAAATAAAGCTATCCTGCATCATCACACCCATCTGGCTGCGCAGCGAATGAAGCTTCACCTTCGAAATGTCCTGTCCGTCAATTCGGACACATCCGCTGTCGGTATTGTAGAATCGGCTCAACAGATTGACGATTGTTGTCTTACCGGCACCGGTCGGTCCCACGATTGCGATCGTCTGTCCCTGATCTACATGAAAGCTGACATCCTTCAGGATCGGAATACCATCCTCATAGCTGAAGGTTACATGCTCAAAGTCAACAACTCCCTTAATCTCCGGCATCTCGATGGCATCCGGCTCGTCTGTGACCTCCACCGGTTCGTCGATTGTTTCGAAGATACGCTCCAGATAGGAGATTGCCGTCAGCACGCTGTTATAAAATCCGGCAATCGTGTTGATCGGCTGCCAGAATCTGGAAATATAGGCGGTAAACATAACAAGCACACCAACCGTAACGCCGGAGGTTCCGCCGCCCATAATGCAGGAAACACCGACCACATACACAAAGGAGGTCGTGATCACGGAGATCAGATCTACCATCGGGCTCATCATAAAGTTATAATAAACAGCTTTGAGCCACGCCTTCTGATAACTCATGCTTAACGAGTTGAAGATCTCAATGTTCTCCTTTTCACGGACGAACGCCTGCGTCACACGAATGCCGTTAATACTCTCCGCAATATATGCATTGAGGTTGGACTGCTTATTGCTCTGAAGCTGCCAGCTCGCCCGCTGCTTTCTCTTCAGCACGACCACATAAATGATCAGCACCGGCAGACCGCACAGGCAGATCCAGGTCAGCTTCGGACTGGTCCAGAACATAAAGATCAGAATGAAGATCAGGTTGCACAGATCGGTGATCGTATTTAAGATACCGTTTGACAAAAGATCACTTAGGTTATTTACATAATTTACCACACGCACCTGAATCTTGCCGTGTGGTCTCTCATCATAGTAGGAAAACGGCAGCTCCTGCAGATGTGCAAACAGATCCTCACGGATCTCATAAATGATATCCTGTCCGACCTTCGTCATCTGATCGATCTTGAGCCACATACAGACGATCGAATAGATCACGATCAGAAGTGTGTAGATCACAAGCCGGATGATCCCGTTCATATCCTTCTGTGGAATATAACGGTCCATCTCAAGCTGTACAAACTTAGGGATCAGCATTGTCAGTGCTGAAGAGCTCAGCATCAGCAGCATGATAATAAACATTTTGCCAAAGTACGGCTTCACATATCCGCCCAGTCGTTTCAACTGTTTTATGTCAAAGTGGTCTTCTAAGGCTTCATCCACATCATAACGATTTCTAGCCATCTATTTTCACACTCCTTTCTGAATTATACCGCCATCTCCGGATACTGGTGATGGTAAACGGTCGCATAATATCCGTTCTTTGCCAGAAGCTCCTCATGCGTTCCCTGCTCGATGATCTGTCCGTTATCCAGGACAAGGATCTTGTCGGCATTGCGGATGGAGGAGATACGATAAGCAATGATAAACGTCGTACAGCTGTGATTGATATTATCAAGCTGCTTCTGAATATAGCTCTCTGTCTCCATATCCACCGCCGAGGTGGTATCGTCAAGCACAAGGATCGCCGGATCCTTCAGAAGTGCTCTCGCCAGAGAAATACGCTGCTTCTGTCCACCGGACAGACCAACGCCGCGCTCACCGACGATGGTATCATAGCCGTCCGGAAGCTCCTTAATAAACAGATTAGCATCTGCCATCTTTGCCACTTCCTTGACGCGTTCAAAGCTGCAGTCCGGCTGACCATATGCGATATTGCCCTCGATGGTGTCCGAAAAAAGAAACACATCCTGCATCGCAATACCGATATTATCACGCAGCTCATACATGTCGTAATCCTTTACATTAATGCCATCGACAAGTACCTCGCCGTCAGTTGCATCAAAGAAACGGCACAGAAGATTGATCACTGTTGACTTTCCGGCACCGGTCGTACCAATGATACCGACCGTCTGTCCCTTATCAACCGTAAAGCTGACATCCTGAAGAATATCTTCATCGTCCGCACGATAAGAAACATCCTTAAACTCCACGGTTCCGTCCAGCTTTCTGTGATGCATCGGATGCGCCGGTTTCTTAACATCCGGCTCTGCCATGTATGTATGGTAAATCTTCTCTACTGATGTAGTAAATCTCTGTACGTCGTTGATCCACCAGCCTGCCATACGAAGAGGCTGTGTCAGCATCCACAGATATCCGTTGATCGTAACGAAATTACCCATCGTGATCTCGCCCCGGATCACCATCCAGCCACCGACAAGCATCAGCACGATCGTCAGCAGATTGGACCAGAACTCAAATAACGGTACATAACGGCGCCAGATCTTTGCCGCACCAAGCTCGGCATCACGGTATCCGTCGTTCTCAACCGCAAACTTCTCCATCTCGTAGTCTTCCTTGGCAAACGCCTTCACGACACGATTGCCACTGATATTTTCCTGTACATAGGTATTGAGGCTGGAGAATGCCTGACGGCAGCGCCCGAACGCCGGATGCACATTTTTCGACTGGCTCATCGTTGTCAGTGCCGTCAGCGGAATTGCCGGAAGCATACACAGCGCCAGCTTCCAGTCGGTCTTGAAGATCATCAGAAGCGCAAATACAAAATAAAGGATATTCTCATATACAATATAGATGACATACGCCACAAAATGACGGATTGCATCCATATCGCCGGTCTGACGGCTCATCAGATCTCCGGTGCGGTTCTTATTATAGAAAGCAAAATCCTCCTGCAACAGCTTGCGATACACCTTGTCGCGCATGCTGTACAGGACGCCCTGAGAGCTCACCTCAAAAAGAACCTGCGAAAAGAAACGGCAAAGTCCCTTCACAATGATCGTTCCGAGCAAAAAGGCGATCAGATACGGCAGCATCCCGGTCTTTCCTCCATTGATGACATCATCGACGATCATACCGGAAATATACGGGTTGACCAGAGATGCTATGGCGAGGATCGTCACAAGCACAAGCCCCCAGAACATCTTCCACTTATATTGCCGCAAAAAGCTGTAAAACCATTGTATTGGGGTCATTTTAAGCTACCTCCTTTTTCTTTTCATTATCTTTTTTTTGCAGTGAAAATTAGTGTAGCATGGAGGCTCAAGGTATGCTATAATGAATCTTGAAAAAAACTGAAAAAATCTATCATATTATTCATGATCATTTGTAACATTTTTATGAACAGACACCGATAAACATTGCACTTACATATTATAAGGAGTCAAATTCATGGAACCAATAAATAAAAAAAATGTATTTTTTCAATACATTGACCGGCTGAACACTCCCCTGGAAGTATTTATTCTGCAGGAAAGTGATACGAGTACCGGTGTCGGACCCCACTGGCATTATTATCTGGAAATGCTTTATGTCCTCCACGGCGAGCTTAAGGCACAGTGTGATAATGATTTTTATATCCTGCATCCCGGGGATCTGATCCTGTTTTATCCGCAGGCAGTCCATTCGATGCACCGCGCACCGGATTATACGGGAGAGGTTCACTATTTTGTGATCATGATCGATCTGAACTTCTTAAATATTACAAACGAGTACCGCACCCGTTTCTCCAAGCTGTTCCGGATCGCCTACCAGCAGAATCCCGATTATATCCACTTCCGCCGCCACGAACTGCAGGAGCTGCCGATCTTACAGCTTCTCACGCACAGTCTCGAGGAGAAGCGCCGGCACGACTACGGCTATGACGTATTGATCTGTTCAGATATCGCTTCGATCCTGACCTACCTGATGCGCTGTCTCAAGCAGAAGGGCGTCGATACCGACACGATCATTACTGCGCCGGATGACTACGATGCCTCAATCTATTCCATTTCCAAATATATTGAGCAGCACTGCGGAGAGCCGCTTCGTGTACATGAGCTTGCGCAGATGTGCGGTATGAGTTACTCGTATTTTGCGAAGCTTTTCCGGGAAACCTACAATCAGTCCTGCAAGGAATATATTGAATTTACCCGCATTAACAAAGCGGCGGATCTGTTGCTTTTCACAAACCAGGATCTGACGTATATCAGCCAGGAGACCGGCTTTGCCGACTGCAGTCACCTGATCCGCACCTTCAAAAAGTGGAAGGGAATGACACCAAAGCAGTGGAAGAAATCGCTGAAATAGGCATTTTTTCATCCGGAAACAGGCATTTTGCTGCTTAATAGAAATATAAGAAACTTTTTAGTTTCTTTCATGAGGTTTTGTGGTACAATCTATGGAAAGGAAATGAAATGAACTACTGGAATAATTTTATTGGTCATCTGCGGACGATCCTTCATCACAAGAAGCTTGTCCGCCACTACTGCTTTAAAGCCGGGCTTTACAAACAGGGTATCATGCATGACTGGTCCAAATATTCCCCAACCGAGTTTATTCAGGGAGTAAAGTATTATCAGGGTGGAAAACGAAGTCCCAATTACGGCGAGAAAATAGCAAAGGGCTATTCCTCCGCCTGGCTTCATCACAAGGGACGGAACCGTCATCATTTTGAATACTGGATCGATATGGCGATCGACCCGCACGAAGGACTTCAGGGCATGCCGATGCCAACCCGCTATATTATAGAGATGTTCTGCGACCGCATCGCCGCCAGTCAGAATTATAACCGTGACAATTACGATGACTCTTTCCCCCTTGCTTATTATGAAAAAAACAAAGACCACTACCCGCTGCATCCGGATGCGAGAGCATTGCTGGAGAAACTGCTGCATATGCTGGCAGAGGAGGGCGAGGAGACAACTTTCGCCTATATCCGCAGGGAAGTGGACTGGAAGCATTCACCTAAGCATTAGCTTCCATAGAAAGGATTGTTATGAACAAAATCATCACCACATTTTTACGAAAGTACAAATACATGATCCTTGTATTGTATTTTCCGATTTATATGCTTTGGTTCTCCTGGCTCGAACGACGTGACCTTTCACATTTTACAATAATTCATTGTAAGCTGGATGATATGATCCCGTTCTGCGAGCTGTTTGCCATCCCGTATTTTCTGTGGTTTTTATATGTGGCTGTTTCGTTGCTCTTTCTGTTTTTACAGTCAGAGCACATGTCCGACTTTTATCGGTGCAGCGCGGTGCTGATGCTTGGCATGACAACATGTCTGATCATTTACACGATCTTTCCGAATGCACAGCCGCTTCGCCCGGAAAGCTTTCCGCGAGACAATTTTCTGACAGGGATCGTTGCCGGCTTGTATCAGGGCGACACTCCGACGAACGTCTGCCCGAGCATTCACGTGTACAACTCCATTGCGATCCACATGGCACTGTCACAGAGCTACGCACTGCGGGAACACAAGGGCATCCGCACCGGTTCGCTTGTGCTGTGCATCCTGATCTGCCTGTCCACCATGTTCTTAAAGCAGCATTCGATCATTGATGTGGGCTGTGCGATCCTGTTATATATCTTTTATTATATGATCGTGTACCGTTCTGAATTTTTCGCATTAAAGCGTCAGGTTCCGGCACGCACACCGTCCAAAACAAACTGTTAAAGAAAAACCGACATCGCATTCTGCATTTTAATCGATCGGTGCACAGGCATCCATCAGCCATTCTGCCTCGTTGCGGTCAAGATACGGTGAGATCGTATCGTAGACCTTCTCATGATATTCGTTCAAAAGCAGCTTGTCCTGCTGTGTCATCTGCGACGGATCGATCGCATCACGCTCAAACGGTGCCAGCGTCAACGCCTCAAAGCCGAGGAACTGTCCAAATTCATTCTGCTCCTTCTCCACGCAGAGGAGCAGATTCTCCAGACGGATACCAAACTTCCCCTCCAGATAAACTCCCGGTTCATCCGAGGTGATCATGCCCGGCTGCAGCTCAACATTGCCGTCCGGCTGAGCCACGATCCGGTAACGGATCGCATTCGGTCCCTCATGAACGTTTAACAGACAGCCCACTCCGTGTCCGGTTCCATGATTGAAATCGCAGCCCATATCCCACAACGGCTGTCTTGCAAGAATATCGAGTGCTACACCGCTGCAACCCTTTTTGAACTTGGCCGCGGCAAGACGAAGATTACCGCAGAGCACTGCCGTATAATATTTCTTCTCCTCCGGCGTTGCCTCCTGTCCAAGAAGGATCGTCCGTGTCACATCTGTAGTTCCCTGCAGATAATGTCCACCGGTGTCTAACAGCAAAAATCCCTCTGTCAGAATTCTGGCATCCGTCTCCTCCGTTGCGCTGTAATGCACGATCGCTCCATGCGGACCATACGCCGCGATCGGGTCAAAGCTTGGTCCCATATAATCGCCGACACTGCCACGGAATGCCTCAAGCTGTGCCGCGGCAAGGCGCTCCGTGAGCGGAATCTTCTGGATGTTCTGTTTCAACCAGTACATAAACCGCACAAGTGCAACACCGTCCTTGATATGTGCGATCTTCTCCCCGGCGATCTCCGCCGGATTCTTCACTGCCTTCATCATCTTTGTCGGGCATACAGCATTGACGATCTTGGAATTTTGTGGCACGGAATTGACAAGCTGGTAATTCGCCACATGCATGTCCATCACCACACGGCTTCCCGCCGGTACAGCGGCAAGATAATCATAGATCTCATCATACTCCCGCAGCAACACACTGTCCCTTGCAAGCTCCTGACGAAGCCTTGTACTGAAAGCACTCTTGTTTGCAAAAAGGATCCTCTCTAACGGCTTGATCACCAGATAACTAAGCACAACCGGGCAACAGTGGATGTCCTCACCGCGGATATTGAGTGCCCATGCGATATCGTCTAATGATGTGATCACAAGCATATCTGCCTTGCGCGTATCCAGCCATTTACAAATGGCATCCAGCTTCTCTCCACGTTCTACACCTGTATACTGCGTACTCAGGCTGTACGCCGGCTTTGCCTCCAGCCACGGACGGTTATACCAGACAGCACCCACCAGATCAAACTCCGTCACAAGGCGTGCTCCCTTGCTCTCCACAATCTTTTTGAGTTGCAGCGCATAAAACGCATCCACCATACGTCCGTCAAAACCAAGACACTGCCCCGGCTGAATATGCTGCGCAATGTATTCAAAGATTTTCGGCACACCCGGCTCACCCATGCGGTACAGCGTGATCCCGCTTCCGGCAAGCTGTGCTTCCGCCTGCAGAAAATATCTGCCGTCCGTCCAGAGCCCCGCCTCTGTTGCGCTCACAAGCAGACTTCCCGCAGATCCGGTAAAGCCGGACATATATTCTCTGCACTTAAAATAATCTGCCACATACTCCGAGCCATGAAAATCATTGGTCGGGATATAATAATAATCAATTCCATCCTGCTGCATCAGATTTCGTAATACAGCGATTTTTTCAGTTACCTTCATCGTTTCTCCACCTTTCTATACGATTAACAAATTCTTAAAGCGCAATGCGCAACAGATGCAAAGCATCCGGATATCAGAATTATTATATCACTTTTATCCTTTTAGTATATTACTAAGCTCTGCAAACTGCTCCAGTGACAGTGCCTCTCCGCGGATCGTCCCGGAAAGTCCCATCTTTTCCAGTGCTTCCGCTGTCTGCTGCTTTGTGACCGGCAGACCGGCATCGTTTCCAAGTCCGTTCTGCAGTGTCTTACGCCTCTGATTAAACGAAGCACGGATCACACGGAAGAAGAACTTCTCGTCCACAACATTCACCGGCGGCTGCTCATGACAGGTCAGCCGGATCACCGCAGATCCCACCTTCGGACGCGGCATAAAACAGTTCGGCGGCACATTTGCCGTAATCTCTGCCCTTGAGTAATACTGCACGGCAAGCGACAGGGCACCGTAATCCTTTGTCCCCGGACCTGCCTGCATCCGTTCGGCAACCTCTTTCTGCACCATGACCGTTACACTCGCAAGCGGAACATGGCTCTCAAATAACGCCATAATGATCGGTGTTGTTATATAGTATGGCAGATTTGCCACCACCTTAATCGGTTTGCCGTCATTATATTCCTCAGCAATCTTTCCGATATCAAGCTTTAAAATATCCTCATTGACCACCGTCACATTATCATATTCCTTCAGGGTATCTGCGAGGATCGGCAGAAGATTCTTGTCGATCTCCACCGCCATCACTCTGCCTGCATGCTCGCACAGATACTGCGTCATCGTGCCGATACCCGGTCCGATCTCCAGTACAAAATCATCCTTTGTAATATTGGAGGATTCCACGATGCGCTCCAGCACATGGGTATCGATCAGAAAGTTCTGTCCAAATTTCTTTTGAAAATGGAAATCATATTTTTGTAAAACTTCGATGGTATTCTGCGGATTACCTAATGTTGCCATAACTACCCCCTTATTCTGTACATTCTGCGCGCATTCTGTTCCGTCACACGGATGACTTCCTCTCTGCTGATCCCTTTGATCTGCGCAATGGCATCCACCACATGTGTCAGCTGTCTCGAATCATTTCGTTTGCCGCGGTTCGGCACCGGCGTCAGATACGGTGAATCCGTCTCAAGCACAAGCTGCTCCAGAGGTGCTTCCTTCACAACCTCCACCAGCTTTCTGCCGTTTTTAAATGTAACAACGCCGCCGATTCCCAAGTAGAAGCCCTTCTTCAGATAAATGCGTGCCATTTCGACCGAATACGAAAAGCAGTGGATCACACCGCCCTGTGACCAGTCGCAGTGCTCCTCCATGATCTCCAGCGTGTCCTGCGCCGCATCACGACTGTGAATGATCACCGGCATCTTCATTTCCTTTGCTGCCTCAAGCTGTCTGATGAACCACTCCTTCTGTACCTGCCTTGTCGGGTCCTCGTAATAATAGTCGAGTCCAATCTCACCGACCGCCACGATCTTCGGCTCTTTTGTCAGCTCCTTTAACCACTCCACCGTCTCCGGCGTCATATGCTCCACATCCTCCGGATGCACGCCCACAGCACCGTACACGAAATCATATTGTCTGCTGAGTGCCACGGCATCCTTCGTGGACGAAATGCTCGCACCAACCTCCACGATCGTGCCGACACCGGCATCCTTCATGGACGCAAGCAGCTCGTCCCGGTCCTGCGCAAAGGCTTCATCCATATAATGTGCATGTGTATCAAAAATCATCACTTTCACCATACCTTTTCCTGATTGTCCATCGGGGAACATAAATACAAATGTTAATCACTCAGGCTTCGCGCACCGATTATTCGATTGCGCCCATAATATTTCTTATGTCTCAGAGAGATGAATATAGATTTTTGCCTCAGGATACTTGATGAAACCGTGAAACTGTGACACCCAAATTGACGCAGATCAGTAGGATTTCCGGAAAGTCTTTGCTTTGCAATGTTTCGATGAATACGTGTCTGGACGACTGAGCCTCCGGGTGGAATCAGCTATTTCGACCGGCACGCTCTCGCTACAATGCGCTACGCAGCACTACATAGCATCCTACAAAACAGGATGCAAGTAGTGGCGAGCGCAAGTGCCTTACGAAACACCCGAATTCCACCCGGAGGCGAATACGGGAAGACACGTTTATCGAACATCGAAACAGCAAAGCAATTAGACTTTCCGAAATCCGTAAGTGACAAGACAATTTGGTTGTCACCAGTTCACGGTTATTCAAAAAACTAAGGCAAAAATCATATATACACTGCGGACATAAGAAATATTATGGGCGCAGTTATATGTTCCATGCGCGAAGCCTGAGTGATTAACAGAAATATCCCCGATGTCTGCAATATATCATACCACAGATTATCGGGGACGTCATTGTCAAACTCCGTTCTTATTTAGAAAAACAGGAAAAATACCAATGTATCAATAATAAATACCGGAATCAGGCAGCTTACAGACCATGCCATATATCCAAAGAAGGAAGGCATCTTGATTCCGTTTTCCTCGGCGATGGAACGAACCATGAAGTTCGGTGCATTACCAATGTATGTGTTCGCTCCCATGAATACAGCACCACAGGAGATCGCCATCAGGAAGATCTTCGGGATCGTTCCGTCTAATACCTTTACCATGCTTCCACCGGTCAGTGCAGAATGTACTGCCGTTGTGAAGAATACCAGATAGGTCGGTGTATTGTCCAAAAAGCTGGACAGGAAACCGGTCATCCAGAAGAACTGCCAAGGCGCCTTGATACCAAGATCTGCGCCTCTCGCCTTCAGGATCAGAAGTGCCGGGATCATCGTAATGAAGATACCGATAAAAAGTACGGCAACCTCCTGGATCGCATCCCATGTGAAATGATTCTCTTCGCGGACTTCCTTCTTCGTTGTGCGGAAGGAAAGGAAAGCGGCGATCAATATCATTGCCATCTCAAGAATGGATGCATAGCCAAGCTCAACCTCACCATAGAAATGAATGCCCTTCGCAAAGAAAGGTACCTTCTGTGGAAGTACGCCACTCAGAATAACGGCTGCCACGATCACGATCATAAAGAAAATGTTGTGTGCACCTGCAAGATGAAGCTTTTTCTTTTCTTTTGATGTCTCCGGCTTCAGACCGTCAGCCAGATCCTTCTTATAGGCATTATTATCGATGATGAAAAACAGTATCAATAAAATTGCGACATTCAAAAGCATAACCGGCAGCAGATTCAGACTCCAGAAGAATCCAACGCCATTATTAAATCCCATCAACAGTGGCGGATCACCGACAGGAGTCAGACATCCACCGATATTGGATACCAGGAAAATGAAGAATATCACGATCTGTGCCTTGCGCTGACGCCACTTGTTGGCACGGATCAGCGGACGGATCATAACCATACTGGCACCCGTTGTACCGATCCATCCTGCAAGTACAGTACCAATCAGCAGTAACAGTACATTTAACTTCGGTGTGCCGACCAGATCTCCCTCGAGTACAATATTACCTGCCACACAGAACAGACCAAATAACAAAACGATAAATCCAAGATAATCACCGATAATGGATTCTAACACCTGCTCCCATGCTGTTCCTGCACCGATAAAGGTTGCAAAAGGAACAATAAATACAAGTGACCAGAAGATAACCACTGCCGGTTTCCATTTCTCCCACCATTCGCCTACAATAAGAGGACAAATTGCAATACACAAAAGCATTCCAACAAATGGGATGCAATATGTAAGTGACAAAGTTTTTCCAACGTTCTCGGCTCCCGACTCCGCAGCAAATGCTACCGAAGAGTTTGCCAGCATAGCACATAATACCAGTGCAACACCCCATACCGCAGATTTCAGCTTTTTCATAATCTACGCCTCCGTTTTCATCATATAATTTTGCGTAAAGAAACACGGCAGAAAACAAACTGCTTCATTTTCCACCGCGCACATTTTAACATATTATCTCTCAAAATATCTACTATTTTTAATAAGAAATCATATTTTCTTTTGTGCAAATAGTCTATAATTAGTTCTTTTTAGAACCTTGTCGATTTAACTTTTCGTTTTCACTCAGACTGACACGAAAAAACCGCTTCATTAGCTGTACTCCGTCAAACGGGATCAGCGGATATAAATAGTTTCGTCCGTTGATCGTTCGCGTACAGAGCGGTATCACGATCAGGATGACTGTCCCTGCGAGAAAGCCCCAGCCACCGAAGATTCCGGTCAGGATCAGAAGCTGGATACGCATAAATTTGATTGCATAGCCAAGCTCCATGTTGCTCTGGCTGTAATTGGCAATCGCCACAAACGCCATATAAAGCATGATCTCGGAATTAAACCAGCCGGACTTAACCGTATAATCACCAAAAACGATACCTGCAATGATACTGAGCGGCGTGTTTAACATATTCGGCGTATTAACCGCCGCCATCCTCAGTCCATCGATCGCCACCTCCAGGATCAGAAGCTGCGTCACCGGCGGAATATACATCGGATCCTGTATCTTGATAAACTCGAACGAGTGCGGCACCCAGTCCGGATGCTGCATCAGCAGGATAAAAAACGGTGTCAGGAAAATAGACACAACATTGATGATAAACCGGCTGAAACGCAGATAGGTACCGGTTAACGGCGGAAAATAATAATCATTGGCATCCTCAATAATCTCAAACAGAGATGTCGGAAGGATCATCGCCGCCGATGAATTATCACAGAGTATGACAATGCTGCCCTCGAGCAGACAGGCAGCCGTCGTATCCGGTCTCTCGGTAAACTTAAACTTCGGAAATGGATTGATCCAACCCTTTTTGAAAATGCATTCGCCAAGACTTTCCTGATTCATCGTCAGCGAATCCACATCAATTCCCTTAAGCCGCTTTTGCACCTCCCGGAGTACGCCGGGATTCACTCTGTTTTGCATATAACAGATCGCAACGTCCGTCTTGGAGCTTCGCCCAACATCAACCAGTTCAAAGGACAGATCCGTATCACGGATCCGCCGCCTGATCAATGCCATATTCGGGATCAGCGATTCAATAAAGCCGTCTCTTGATCCACGCAGCACCTTATCCTTGTCCGGCTCGTCCACACTGCGGCTCGGATATTCCCTGAAATCGAGCGCCAGAATAATGTCGTAGCCCTCCACCATCAGGCAGCTCATTCCGGAAAGCACCGACTTCACAAACATTTCCTGATCTGCGACCTTCATCAGATCCAGATACGGAATCTGCTGCTGCAGAAATCCCGCAAAATCCTCCGGCATCTGTTCCTCGGTGATCTTGTAGAAAAACTCCATCACCTTCTCGGAAACCTCACCCTTTAAAAATCCGTCGACCGTATAAAATGCCGCCTGCTTTCCGCCGATCATGAAACGGCGCCGGATCAGGTCAAAGCTGTCCTCGATCCGAAGAAGCTGCTTTGCCGCCTCATCCCGCTGTTCAAACGTTCCCTGAAATATGTCTGTCATACGAACCCTCATTTCTAAACTACTCGTTATTATTGAAAAATACCGTCTATTCGATTCACTGTTATTTCCGTTACAAACAAATATTTTGCACACAGTTTCGTTTCTTTCCAAAATAGTATGTTCATTTTTCCGGAAATTAACACAGTGCTTTTCAGAATACTTGCGGATCCGATTTGAAATACATATAATAGAGAAAAGAACTTCGGAAAAGGAGGCTGCGCCCATGTCCATCTGCGATAACGACATCATTCTTTTTCATCAGGCATGCCGCGAGATCATCAACCGGGAACGCGCGTCCATGGGCATCGGCACACTGTCCGAAAAAACGGTCCATGCCGTTCTGAAGAGATTCTACGAGCCTGACCCGGAGCATCAGGAAATCCCTGTCGAAAATTTCGTTGCCGACATCCTGCGTGACGGCGAGATCATTGAGATCCAGACGCGTGGTTTTAACAAGCTGCGCCGTAAGCTGGACACCTTCTTAAAGTATTATCCGGTCACGATCGTTTATCCGATCATACATACCAAATGGCTCTACTGGATCAATGAAGAAACAGGGGAACTCTCCCCGAAGAGAAAGTCCCCCAAAACAGGAACATTTTACGATGCTGTTCCCGAACTGTATAAAATTAAAATGTATCTGGACAATCCAAATCTGCACCTGTGTCTGGTGCTGATCGACGCCGATGAATACCGCCTGCTCAACGGCTGGAGCCGTGACCGCAAGAAGGGATCCTCCCGTTTTGACCGCATTCCGGTAGAGCTTGTGGACGAATTATATATCGGCGGTCCTGCCGATTATCGTCTCTTTGTCCCTGAGGGACTTCCCGAAAATTACACCTCGAAAGATTTTGCAAAAGCCACTCACATTCCGGTCGGCTATGCACAGACGCTGCTCGGGATCCTTTACTTTCTGCAGGTTGTGGAACGCACCGGCAAGAGCGGGCGCTCCTACACTTATAGAAATACATTCAAAACCCCTGAGTAATATAATCTCCGGATACGCTGCACGACAGTTTACTCCACCGACCATGCATTTTCGCGATCTTACCTATTTACAGACTTGTCTACTGCTTAGCGCACAGTTTCAATTCCATAGCCCGGGCTTTCAGTTCCTGCGCTGCCTGACGTGGATCGGCAGCCTTCATGATCGCAGAAACCACACAGATCCCGGCGATCGGAATCCCCTCCAGAACATCGATGTTATCCTTATTCAATCCACCAATCGCATTGACTGCGATCGGCACTGCCTCACAGATTTCCCGGAGTGTATCCGTAGAAGTCAGTATTGTCTTAACCTTTGTTGTGGTCGGATAGATCGCTCCAACGCCGAGATAATCCGCACCCTGCTCATACGCCTCCAATGCCTGCGGAACCGTCTTTGTGGTCGCTCCGACAATCTTATCCGGTTCCATCAGCCTTCTCGCATCCGCTACCGGCAGATCGCTCTGTCCCACATGAACACCTTCCGCCCCAACTGCCAGCGCAACATCAACACGGTCATCTATGATCAACGGCACCTGATATTTCAAAGCAATCTCATGAACCCTTGCAGCAAGCTGCAGATATTCCCTGGTCGTTCTTTCCTTTTCGCGCAGCTGCAGAAGCGTTGCCCCTCCGGCAAGCGCCTCCTCCACACGATGCAGAAATTCTTCCTCCGAATATGGAGTGCTGTCTGTTATAAAATATAAACTCGAATTAAATTTACTCATCTCATTTCCTCTCTCATATCACACATAAAGATAATCGTTTAGCACCGGCTGCAGACCACTTCCCGTGATGTCCCGATACATCTTGTCAAGACTCCGGTTATCGTCGATCTCAAACTGCTCATCGCCCTGTGTTCCCTCCGCCTCCGTTCCGTTGTATTTGCTTTCGTGATCGCCAATTCCGGTGGAAACGCCGGCAGAAACCTTTGTTGCGGCAATCTTGACAATGCCATTGCGGAATGCGGCGCTCTCTCTGGATGAAACAGTGATTCCCACAAACGGCAGAAAAATACGGTAAGCACAAATGATCTGACAAAGCTGCTTTTCATGAACATCCAGCGGATTGATCTTATCATTATTGATGATCGGACGAAGTCTTGGACAAGATAATGACATTTCCGCATGAGGATATTTTCGCTGCAGGAAATACACATGCAATGCACTCGCCAACGCATCCTTACGGAAATCCGACAGTCCGAGAAGTGCCGAAAAAGCTACGCCTCGCATGCCTCCGCGAAGCGCTCGCTCCTGTGCATCAAAACGATACGGCCAGACGCGTTTGTGCCCTAACAAATGCAGTGTTTCGTACTTATCCGCATCGTAGGTTTCCTGAAATACCGTCACATAATCGGCACCGCATTCATGAAGATAACGGTATTCGTCTGTGTTGACCGGATATATCTCCAGTCCGACCATGCGGAAATATTTCCGTGCCAGCCGGCATGCCTCGCCAATATATTTGACATCACTCTGTCCACGGCTCTCGCCGGTCAGAATCAGAATTTCTTCCATTCCGGAGTCAGCGATCACCTTCATTTCCTTTTCGATCTGCTCCATTGAAAGCTTCATGCGGTGAATATCATTGTAGCAGTTAAATCCGCAGTATACACAGTAGTTTTCGCAGTAATTAGCAATATAAAGTGGCGTAAAAAGATAGACTGTATTGCCAAAATGTTTGCTTGTCTCCCGGCGCGCACGCTGTGCCATCTGCTCCAGAAACGGCTCTGCTGCCGGCGATAAAAGAGCCTTGAAATCCTCGATCGAACATGTCTCATGCTCAAGCGCTGTTTTCACATCCTTCGCCGTGTAACCACTGTAATCAAATGCATTTACCTGTGACATTACCTTGTCACGCACGTCCGACTCGATAACCTCCATTCCCGGAAGGTATTCCATATGATCCTTTCTGGAAGAAGGATCATTTTCCAATTGATGTTTTTTGGCAAGCGCTGACTCTGAAAGACTTTCTGCGTCAATAAAAAATTGATTTTCCATGATCGACCTCCTAATCCCGTAAAAATCCGGTCAACGGATCGGATGCAGATGCACCTCGGGTCAACACACGTCCAACACCGGCCAGATACGCCCTGCGGCCGGCTTCGATCGCGCTCTTAAATGCAGATGCCATCATCGGAAGATCACCGGCGGTGGCAAGTGCTGTGTTCGCCATGATCGCAGCCGCTCCCATCTCCATTGCCTCGCATGCCTGGGATGGTCGCCCGATACCGGCATCCACAATGATCGGAAGATCGATCTCATCGATCAGGATCTGAATAAATTCTTTGGTTGCCAATCCTTTATTGGAACCGATCGGCGACGCCAGCGGCATGATTGATGCAGCTCCGGCATTGACAAGATCCCGGGCCACATTCAGATCCGGATACATATACGGCATAACAACAAAACCTTCCTTTGCCAGAATCTCTGTCGCCTTGATCGTCTCCTCATTGTCAGGAAGAAGATATTTAGAATCACGCATGATCTCAATCTTAACAAAGTCCCCACAGCCAAGTTCTCTTGCAAGACGTGCGATCCTGACTGCCTCCTCCGCATTTCTGGCACCACTTGTGTTCGGAAGAAGCGTTACATTTTCCGGAATATAATCGAGTATATTTTCCTGCTCCTTCGTATTCGCACGGCGAACCGCCAACGTAATGATCTGTGCTCCGGCATCCTTCACTGCAGCTTCGATCAGCTTCATGGAATACTTTCCGGAACCGAGAATAAAACGCGATTCAAATTCATGACCTCCAATGATCAGTTTATCGTTATTCATAATTATCTCCATTTCTCTCCGCCTGCCGGCTTTGAACCGCAGGCTCTCATTATTGTTTCTTTTATTCAATTTCATTTGCTAAAAGCCGCAGGATCGTGTGCGCTTCATGTGCCGCACAGACCATGACCCTGGCGCAGACAAGACCGATACCGTCATTCACATCACTGACCGTATCCCCGCACAGATAAAACCGGTCGGTGATCCGGCGTGTCTGAATCGTATTGGGACTTCCAAAACCTGCCATTCCGGATCCTGCGACAAGATATTTCTCCGGCATGTTCTCCAACACAAAATTGACGAGCATCGCCTTCGCTTCCGGAACATCAAATGCTTCGCAGACAACATCCGCTTCCTGCAAAAGCTCCTGTGCGTTCTCCTCCGAAATGCGGACGGCATGCGTCTCCAGCCGGATAAACGGATTGATCTCCCGCAGATTTTGCGCAAGAGCCTCCGTCTTATTCATACCAAGCTGGGATGCTTTATACTGCTGCCGGTTCAGATTCGTTACATCTACCCGGTCAAAATCGATCAGGATCAGCTTTCCGATGCCAGCGCGGGCAAGTGCAATGGCAACATTCGAGCCAAGTCCACCCAGACCGCATACCGCAACCACGGCACGACTAAATTTCTCCTGCCGCTCTTTTCCATGACGCGCATTCAGCGCCCCCATCCATTCTTCCTGTGTAAGCATTGATCAGCCCCCTCCCACGAAGCTGACAACCTCTACCGTGTCGCCATCCTCAAATGTCGTTTCCTCATACTGTGCCTTAAATACGATCTCGCCGTTGCGCTCTACTGCAACTCTTTTGGGATTATAATCAGTCGATGCCAGATATTCTGTTACCGTCATACCTGCCACATCCCGGTCTTCCCCGTTGATCTTTACCATGTATTCACCTCCAAAAATAAGTACAAAGCAGCCGCCTTTTCTGCCACGATAACTTCCACGAAAACAAAAAGAAAGCCACCGATTTGGCAGCTTTCTGTGCATACTTTGCTATAAATGTATCAAGCATTCCTACGTTGGCATTATCCAAATCAGGTTCCCGGTCGAAGGTCACACCTTCCTCTCAGCCTGTCCTACAAGCTCCCGTATGATATATAATAACTCCGCCATGCGCCAAAAACGCACACGGATATATGAAAGTGCAAGGATCAGTTGCGAGCTGCTCCTGATCCTCACATTTTTATTATACGTCTTTCCATGTCTGTTTGCAACCACAGATTATCATCCCCGGTCCGGCAGGCTTCTCATCCCCACCCGGACACACTCTGATGCCGGTATATGCTCACCATCAGACCGTACATAAACAATGCTTCCACCACACGTCCGTAATCCATATAGCCCAGAGTTTCCAGCAATGGGATCAAGAGCACCTGATGGTTGCCCGGTGTCAGTGTAAACAGCTCCGCCAGCGCATAAAGCATCTGGCAGACATATAAAAGACCAATTCCTGCTCCCATCAGCTTTCCTGCCGGGTTCGTCTGTCTCCACGCCTTTTTCATCAGCCAGATCGTGAACGCGATCAAAGCAGCCAGCATAAGCAGCGCCGGAAGGATTCCCACATAGCCGATCAGACTTCCCAGATCACCCGCTGCCAGATAAGTAAACAGCGGACTGCTTTCGGTCATCTTTCCTCCCTGCATGGTGCCCTGAAGCCCCTGACGCATTCCCTCGCTCATGCCGATCCATTTCGCACCACGGATCGCCCGTATCGGATACATGATATCTTCCCCCAGAGAAGCGCTTCCTCCAACCTCTTTCCACAATGCAACATACGCTTTTCTCCGTTTTTCCGAAAATAAGAGAAACATTCTGTTCCATCCGGCACTCGTATAATAGGTACTCCATTTGCCCTGGCAGACCACATAAAGATAAAAAGCATGGTATGCCAGTTTGGCTGCCACAAAACACCCTGCCGCTGCCAGAGTCGTTTTCTTCTTCGGAAGCGGAATAACGTTCGCCCAGACCGCCATCACAAACATACTAAAAAGGATAACAGCTAACAGCCAGAAGCCAAAGTTGCTCCAGGCATAGACCCCCGTCTGGGTGTATTCCCAGTCAAATACCAGAAGAAGTGGCAGGATCAAGCCCCCCAAAGACAATGCAAGCTGATGCTTTTTCCCCTTCAGCCAGCTTAAGAGAAGTCCGTAAATTGGGACATATAACCAGTAATAATACCCTGTGTTCCAGCGATTGATCTGTGGCAGCACCCGCATAACCGCTGTCTGAACCGACTCCGGCACAATCCCCCCGGACACTCTTTGTACGATCGGCAGTGCTAAAAATACAACTGCGATCCATCCCGCCGCTTTCTGCAGCTTCATGTACGGAAAATGGGACACTACCACCAAAATTCCTACACTGACGATCAGATTCCCCCAAAATAATATCGTCACTGCAGATTTCGGCTCACCGATCAGCTCACTGAGCACTTCATAATAGTCCTTCTGCATGAAATAACTGAACACCGCACAGACTGCCACAATGAAAATGATTCCGGACAACGGGATCCGGATATTCTTCGGACGATGGATCTCATCCAGCTGTTTCCCCACTTCAACCGGATCGCCCATCTGTTCCACCGCATAACTCTCTGCCTCGTCCGGATCCATCCCCTTTGAGATCTGATACTCCGTCTCATCTTCAATATGATCAATATATTCCTGACTGACCACTTTGCGCACCGGCGCATAATGAAGCTGTTTTGTCAGTTCTTTTAAATATTCTTCCTTTTTCATCCCCATCTGTATCCCCCCTTGCCATGTTCTTCCCTCATTCAAGCGTAAGCTCCATCACATGCATGACTGCAGATGCATACTCTGACCACTCCTCCGTTTTCTTTTTCAACTGCTTTCGCCCCTCGGGGGTGATCCGGTAATAAATCCTCTTCTTCCCGGCAGCTTCCCCCTCATAAGAGGTGAGACATCCGCTTTTCTCCAGCGAATGCAGCAGCGGATACAACGTACCCACCTTAAGTTCAAACACATTGTCTGACTTCTGACGCAATTGATCGATCATCTCATATCCATACATATCTTTCTCCTCCAAAAGCCGTAACAAAAGCATCGCGTTGCTCCCTGATAACAAACTTTTCTCCATACAGATTCTCTCCTTTCTGAAATGTTTTCTGTCACGATCGTTACAAATTATAAACCTTTCCAAATAGCAATATCGACTATCGATATATAGATTATATATCGATAGTCGATATTAGTCAAGCATCTTTTTTATTTCCCTTTTATCTGCATTCCGTTATGTGCAAAAATGCATTGCAAGCCCAAAGCACGCCACTGACGGTCACTGCTTTACCTCACGTCTAAGATGTCCTCTGCCCGCAAACAGACACAAGCCATATACCAGAACCGCGGCAAGCAGGATCTGCCACCATGGCCAGATAAACAGGATTCCTCCGGTACCATCAAAGGCTCCTCCGTCCTGATTCATAATCCTTTCGACCATAAGCCAGCTCGCACCGTAACCTGCCAGCGCACCAATGATAATTCCTAGCAGACAACTGATCCCTTTCTCCAGATAGACCATTTTCTGCATCTGTTTCAGGGACATTCCCGCTGCCCGCAGAAGCCAGAACTCTTTCCGGCGCATCGTAATATTTGCGGCAGTAATATTGAATATCTGCAGCAGGCAGACGGCAAGAATAAATCCACCGACAGCGAGTCCCGTTTTCCGGACAAGCTCCAGAGAACGGTTTAAAACGACGTTGTCGTCCCCAAACTCCATATCCGCATAGCCGGTATCCCCCACCATCTGTCCAAGCTCATAGGAATTATTCTCCGATTCCTCGTTCCATTTCTTCACATAATCTGCAACATCCTTTTTCGATTTGCGGATGTCCCGGACAAATCCGATCCCCTTGCTGCACTTGCCGTACGGAAGCGTATCCAGCATGCTCATTCCATATGGCATGCCCCATTTCATCATCGTCTGATCCGCCATGATCAGTCCGGCACCGATGCTGGAGCAGCCATCGATCAGAGCCGAATTATAAGGATCCTCCTTCACGATCGCCAGAATCGGAAAACGAATGACCTTGCCCGCATCAATCGCACATTGCTGCATGGCATATTTCATATTAAAAATGCTGTATCCGCCCCCAAACACAGATGTATTCTCGTATTTTTCAACCGGATATCCCCTTGTATCCAGGTAGGCAGCCGCCTTTTTCCAATATGCCTTCGCCTTCTTAGTGTCGCCGCTGTCCGGCTCCTTCCCCACTGTTTTCTCCAGCTTTGTAAGCATTTTATCGAAATCCTTTGTCACTTTACGCTCCGCCTCCGGGCTGATCATTTCGATCGTGTCTCCCACTTTATAGTCCGTGACTCGGGTGTCCTCTGTCGTGGTATTTCCTTCGTCATCCTTCTTGTTATACTGATAATCACACAGGATCACACCGTTTTGCTGAACCATTTTGCGGTAATCCAGTGTTCCATCCACAAGCCGGCTTTTCATCCCCTTCAGATGCTTTTCGTCATATCCGACATCCGAAAAGAAGATAAAAGATCCTTCTTCACGTTCGGGTATATGCGCCGCCACATCATTGTTCATCGTAAACATGGAACCTGCCAGGAAGAGTCCCGATTTTTGGACACCACTGCAGCCTGCAATCGTCTTGTTGATCTCCTCTATTTTCTTTGTTGAACAGTCCCCATAGATCTGAACAACCTCCGAGTATTCCTGATGTGTTCCCTGTGTGCTGTTCTCCACCGTCGCATAAGTGCTCTCTATTCCGGAAAAAACCACCGAGAACAAAAACAGACTGACCGCCACGCCAATGCAAAGATAAATCTGACTGCCCGGATTCCGGGACATATTGCGCACGGCATACTCCCATTCTATGCCAAGAAGACGACCAAGCCCGTGGCTTGTTCTGTGTTTCTTCGGCTTTATTTTCTTTCCACTCCCTTTACGAATACCGTATTCTCCCCCTCGCAGGATTTCCTGAATCGAACTTCCCGCTGCCTGTCTCGCCGGCTCTAACAGTGCAAATAACGTCACACCGATACACAGCAGACAACTGTATACAACCGCAGAAGCATAGAAATGAAATTCCACCGGAACATCCAGCATCAGGCAGTCATTGATCCAGCCCTGACACGCCTTCAAAAGTCCAAAACCAACACCTGTCCCTAAAATGGTACTGACCAGTGTCAGCAAAATTCCTTCCGTTCCAAGCATACAGTACAGCTGTCCCTTCGACATGCCGACACAGCGAAGCACTCCGTATTCCTTCATCCGCTCCAGCACCGGAAGCATCATGGTATTGCGGATCACAAGCATGGCAAAGGAAGCAAACAAGGCTCCGATCAGGGCGATCAGGGCATTCCCCGCTGCCTGATTCATGGAATCAATATCATCACCCTGTCCCAGGTGTGCCGCGATCTCTGCATCAATATAAACCCGATACCCGGTCGCTTCTTCCACCTTTTCCTTACAGCTCTTCAGATCACTCCAGTCTGCTGCCGCAAAGTAAAGCTCCATCGAAACTGTTTTATTCTTCCCCTGATATCCCCACTCATCACCGTCTGCACTGTCACTGTCCACATATATCTTGTCCAGGTATGTCTTGCGGACCTCCGGCAGTGCCTCGAGCTTTTTCTGCATTGACTTGTACTGCTCCGGCGTCCATTCTTCATCACCGTCAATACTGTCTCTGTTCAGCGGCATCTCCGTGATCCAGAGCTCACAGCCATGATTATGCTTCATGGCAGTTTCATAACCGTAATTCATGATCGTCATACCCACTGTGATACTGCAAAAGCACAGGATGACAGCAATCGTGATCGCCATGATCGAATACAGTGTCTGCAGCCGGTGCTTATTGCGGTAACGTAAGGAAAGCGTGACATAATACCCCAGCCTATTCATGCGCATCCCTCCCATCCATTGCGGAAACATCAGCGGACAGCGCATGCTTCACCTTCGCATCAGAGATCACTACGCCATCCGATAATGTGATGACACGGTCTGCCATCGAAGCGATCGCCGGATCATGTGTGACAACGATCAATGTCAGGCAAAACTCCTCCACGAACCTTTTTAATAATGACATCACTTCCAGCCCGTTCTGGTGATCCAGATTACCGGTCGGCTCATCCGCCAGCAGCAGACTCGGACGGTTGGCAAGCGCTCTTCCGATCGCCACTCTCTGCTTCTGTCCTCCGGAAAGCTCCTCCGGCAGATGATACCGTCTGTCTGTAAGACCGAGAATTTTCAAGAGCTGTTCCAGATACTGCGGATCCATCCGCTTACCATCCAGTCTCACCGGCATCTGTATATTCTCCTCCACATTGAGCACCGGCACCAGATTGTACTCCTGAAATACAAAGCCGATCTTCCTGCGCCGGAACACGGAGCGCTTTGCCTCCCGCTGTCCCAGAACGCTCTCCCCCTCCAGAAAAACGCTTCCCTCCTGCGGCTCATCCATCGTGCCAAGCAGATGAAGCAGCGTGGATTTGCCGGAGCCGCTGGCTCCTGTGATCGCAACAAATTCCCCCTTCTCGACCGAAAAGCTCACATGATCCAGTGCGGTCAGTGTATTATCCTTTTTCCCGTAGATCCTTGTCAGATCCTTAACCTCCAAAAATGCCATACAATCCCCCTCCTCGAATACAATGCAAAAGCCTTGCATTCTGATTTTTTGTGCGCACAATATTTCTTACTCTCCCATCATAACATGACATTCTTACAATCCGGTGAATGTCTGTCTTACAATTTTGTCATTTTTCTCAGAAATGTGGGCTTCTTGAAAAACTAGAATTTTTAAAGGAACTACCTCCAAAAAAACTCTATTATTTTTTTTGCAAATATTATAGAATAGAAATGTACCAAAAAATATATATTATAGTTTAGTTTATAGTACATTCTTGCAGAGTGCAATTGCATACTTTTTTATGTAAAATACAATTTATCATCAATTACCAGCATTATGAAATGAAAAGGAATGAATCGGAATGGAAACAATACAGATCAAAGCACCTCAAAACCCGGATGATGACTCGTTTACCTGGACTCGCTGCATCGAGACACCAAGCCCAACCGCCAAGAGTACATTTTTTTATGTGCAGGAGGCCGGCATGCTCAAAATGTCCGCAGAACAAGTCTCTGAACGTCAGAACATGCACTCCTATCTTATTGTATGTGTCCTGTCCGGAGAGGGTTATTTTACGTTTCGCGGGAAGCGTACCCATGCCTCTGCCGGTGCCTGTTTCTTCATTGACTGCATGGAACCCTACTCGCACGAAAGCTCCAGAGACTTCCCATGGCAGCTTATATGGGTGCATTTTAACGGAGCTACCTCAAAGCAATATTATCAATATTTCACAAAGAATTTTCCGAATTTATTCTATCCGGTCAGCATTGACAGGGTCGGAGATTTTCTTCGCAAGATCATATTAAACACGCAGCTTAAGACCTCTTACTACGAGGCTTCCAACTCCGGACTGATCGCATCGCTCCTCACCGAGATGATCACGATTCCGAAGACTTCACGGCGCAAGCGTGCTTCCCGCACCTCCATGGATGAGAAGCTGGACGAGATCCTGCATTATCTGCAGACCCACTTCACTGAGAACATCACGCTAGAAGATCTGTCGGAGATGTTCTACATATCGAAGTATTATTTGAGCCGCGAGTTCAAGAAAAAGTACGGCGAGGGCATCAACTCCTGCATTAACCTGTTCCGGATCAACCGGGGCAAGGAGCTGCTCCGCTTCACAGACAAGTCCATTCATGAGATCAGCGAAATGTGCGGGATCCCGGATACCAATTACTTTATCAAGCTGTTCAAATCGGCGGAGAATATGACACCGTCCGAATACAGACAGAAATGGAAAGGATAATATTATACCGGGGGCTGTCAATCATTCCCGGGTATAGAAACGAGCTTGTGAAATAAATCCCAATTAAAAACACCCGAACCGGCAACTTATCGGTTCAGGTGTTTTTTTAACTTTTTTTCAAAACGCTGCTTTACTGATACTGCACTGCGATCACCGTATCTGCTTTATCCGGTTTCTTTTCCGGCATCTTAATGATCACTTTCTTACCGGTCGCATTATATTTTAATTTTTTTCCATTCTGTAATAAATATACTTTTTTGACCTTTTTTCCTGCATATTTCTTTGTCACAAGCTTCTGATCCTTCGGCCATTTCATCACATGTGCATAGATCACATTATCCTTTCGGGTGTATCTTCCCCAGGACGGCTTCTTTGCAAATGGCGTTCCGGAGGTTCCGTAAATACTGTCACCATATCGATTCATCCAGTTGCCAATGCCCTTCAGGATCTTCCTGCTGCCGGCGGTCATGGTTCCATCTCCCTTAGGACCTATATTGAGCAAATAATTGCCATCCTTGGATGCCACCTCGACCAGATCCTGAATCATATAGCGCACATTGTAATAGGATTTCTCACAGTCCTTTTTGTATCCCCAGGCGTTGTTCATCGTCTGGCAGGTTTCCCACGGTCTGGACAGTGCCTTTTCCGGAATGCTCTGCTCCGGACATTCAAAATCTCCAAGTCCAAAGCTTCTGCACACGCGTTCATTCACGATAATGTCCGATTTAAGGGACTTCATATACTGATACAGATCCTGTCCGTCCTGCTTTGTCCACCATTTCTTCAGGGTCGGATTGTCCTTCTTATAGGTCCAGTCTCCATCAAACCACATGATTTCCGGATCATAGGTATCAACCAGCTCCTTTAGCTGTGCTTTCATATCAGCAATATATGCGGTACGCGCCTCCCAGGATGCCATCTTCGTAAAATCTCCCTCCACCGTCTGGGAAGAATGATTCCAGTCAATGATCGAATAATACAGGCCAAAATGGATCCCCGCCTGCTGACACGCATTTTTCAGTTCCATAATGATATCCCTGTTTGTTTTTCCAAACGGCGTATACTGCTGCAGGCTGTATATTTTCTGTCCGGTCGTATCGGTAAAGCTTGCAACCTTTGTATCCCACATCGCAAGACCTTCATGATGCTTCGCCGTAAATACCAGATACTTCATCCCCGCCTTTTTGGCATAGGATACGATCTCCTGCGCATCAAACTTCTCCGGATCAAACTTTGCAGAAATCGTCTTCTGATATGTTTCCTTGGAAATTCCTTCCGTCTGCATCGCCCATTCGCCGTGTCCGTAATAGGAGTACGATCCGAAATGGATAAACATTCCAAACTTGTCATCCGCCCACCACTTCATATTGTCCGGCACATTATAAGCATGAGCCATCGTGCCGCTCCCTGCCAGTCCTGTCAGGAGACAGAAAAGCAACAATAAGCTGAGCAGTTTTCTTTTCCAATTAAATCCTGTTTTCATCGTATATTTCCTTCCTTTCATACCATGCAACCGGGTGCAAACGATGTTTTGATTCCGATATTTTCCGCAGACTGCTTCATTACCATCTGCCTTTACTCTTTTACTATTGCATCATACCATATCAACCGGGCGCAATGTAACGTATTCTCTTGCGCAAAATCCGGCTGCCGAGAATTTCTCTCAGATTTCCGTTCTCCGCAATGATGCATTTCGATTTTTTCCCACACACGAAAAAAATCGTCAGTGTATCCACAAACCAGTATACACCGACGATTTTATTATTTTCAATAATCTGATTTAATTCTTATATTTAAAAATTACGTCGAGACCGTTATCCGGATGATATGACCAGCTGACATCATAATACTCGTAAGATTCCGTCTGTCTTCCCATTAAAGCATTGGTTTCACACATTTCATCATATAGGGAATCCGGAAGTCCAAGTGTTTTAATAATCACTAAAACATCACTTACCGTATCGTAGTCATATTCATTCTGGGCATCAACAATAATAGAGGCTTTATCCGAAGAAAGAGAAGTGCCGGACCTTATCCCCTTTCTTATCTTGCGTTATCCATCGCCTTTTGATATTCCTCCTGCTTGCGCTGAAAATCCTCCAGTTCTTTCTGCTGACGTTCCAAATTATCAATTGTCGCCTGATATCCATCAACAGCATTTTGATACATTTCCTGCTCCTCTTCCAGTTCCTGCGTTTTTTCATCCTCTTGTGTGCTGCTTCCGCATCCGGCGAAACAGCCAATGCACAACACAAGAAGCATTCCAAATATCATTTTCTTAAATGTCTTTTTCATTTCCAACCTCCTCTCTGCGGGGAGCCACTGTCGGATTCGGAAGCTTTGTTGCATATTCCGAAGAGCTTACCTCCTGATCAGAAGATGTCTCCGTCGCCACTCCAGCCGCCCGGACAATATCCTCTGTAAAATAATCCGCAAGCAACTTGATCAGATTTGTCACAAAATAACAGATCAGCGCCAGACCGATCACAAAAAGCAACAAACTGAAGCTATCCCTCACAATTTCACTCAAGTCACATACATTATGTGATACCTGCGCAGATGCATTTTGAATGCCGGTATAAGCATCACCCCCATATGTTTCATAAGAAGCTCCACTTCCCGTACCCATCCCTTTAATTTCAGATGAATATTGCATTGCAACCGCACCGCTGACGATTCCCGCCGCATTTCCCAGCACCTGAAGTGCCGTAAACACTTTCTTTTTCACTATAATTACCTCCCTTTGTGTATTTGATGGTCTCATTATATACTACGGTTGTCCAATAATGTCTTATTTTTTTAATCATTCGTCGATTCCCGGAAATCAGCGCAAAAAAATGGCTAACCCAAAGCTAAGCCTCGGATCAGCCACCATAAAACTTTCCATTCTACAACGTCAGGAACCAATCCACGATCAGACGGATCGGCATATTTATTGTCTTCTTTGTTGTCGGTAAGGACAAAAACAATGCCCGATATTGAAAAACCGTTTAATTTTTTTCTTTAAGACATTCCACAGTATTCTTTTGGATCCTCTTTAAAAATACATATCCCACCAGGCATGCGGCAAACTCTGTGATGGGAAATGCCCACCAGATCAATGAAATACCTACCTGACCATTTCTGACACAAATTGAGAATATTCCCGCCAGCGGTAAAATGATCACAAGCTGTCTGAGCGGAGAGATAACAAGTGATTCAATACCGCCGTCCAATGCCTGATAAATTCCCTGATATGCGACATTGATCCCTGCAAAAATAAAGCTGATCGAAATAATTCTCATTGCACTGATAAAGTGTTCCCTTGACTTCCCTGCGTTAAACAGTGCTGCAAATGCATCCGGGAATATTTCAGTAACCAAAATTCCAAACAACATCAAGGCGATCGTGTAGATGAGACCATACCTGATTCCGGCTTTTATTCTCTTTTTATTTCTCATTCCGTATGCAAAAGCAATAATCGGGGTAATGGCATCCCTGAGTCCAAAGGCAAGGAACAACACAAACTGCTGCACCTTATAAAACAATCCGTATGCCGTCTGCGCCGAAGGATTGAATTTCAATATCAGATTCATCACATACACCATAATAGACATTAACGCCTGCGCAATGATCGCCGGGAGACCGATTGCATAAATTTGCTTTATGATTCCGACATTTGGTTTCATATATTTCAGATCATGTTCAAATTCTTTGTTTAATTTCATATGAAAAAAAAAGAGTAATACCGCGGACGCAACCTGACCGATTACCGTCGCATATGCAGCCCCCTTCACTCCCATTTCCGGGACAGGTCCAATTCCATAGATCATAATTGGATCAAGAATAATATTTACGACCGCTCCTACAACCTGACCAATGGTTGAATACAGAGAACGTCCGGTTGCCTGTAACAGTTTTTCAAACAACGAAAAGAAAATGATACCAAAAGAAATCACACAGCAGGTTCTAAGATAACTTGTTCCCATAGAAATCACTTCCGGATCCACTGTCTGTGATGAGATATATGTTTTCACACCAAAAGTTCCAAATAATAAGCATACCGCATAAATGATCACTCCCAGAGACAAACTGTTTCCGGCAACTTTTGCAGCCTTTTTGCTGTCTCCCTGTCCAAGTGTTCTTGCAAGAAGTGCATTGGTTCCCACGCCGGTTCCAATGCCAACTGCTACCATAAGCATCTGTACCGGGAACACCAGAGTAAGTGCATTCAATGCAGCTTCGCTCCCCACCTTCATATTTCCGACAAAAGCACTGTCCACAATATTGTACACTGCCTGCAGTGCCATCGACAAGATCATCGGTATGCCCATCTGCACCATCAGATTATTCACCGGCATTTCCTTCATTTTGTTGCTTTCTTTCATTTTGATCCAATCCTCCTGTTTGTTCCACAAAAAAAACGTGTACTTATCGATAAGCTGGACTTACGCAGATAAGCGGCACGCCTGTTAATGGTATTATAAAAAAAACGAGCAGCAAAACCGGATTTACGCTCGTTTGCTACTCGTTCGATAAATTATTATATTTCTTATTTTTGAAAAAGTCAAATGATTTTTAATCGGGGTTTTCTACAATTTAGATCTGCCGCACATACAGGTTGTAACATAGGAGGGATTTACCTTATTACAATCCGGGCATCTCCATCCACCAGCATCGAGTATTCTCTCTGTTTCTGCCTGTTCTGCCAAAGCAGACAACCCTTCTGCTGTCTTTTCGGAAATTGCACCATTCGCTGTAAATGCATTACTGTAGACTCTGTCATAGATTTCTCCAATGGTATAAAGTCCAACACTTATCATTGCAACCACCAATAATGTGCCCACGAAAATAGCAATTGTTAACGGCCAGTTTCGTTCAAATACCATTTCCATCTCTCCAAGATCAAACTCCATATTTTTTCCCAAAATACCAGCCGTCAATATGCTTCCAATCGAACCCAAAATGCCATATATAATAGCTAATAACTTGCAGAGTCCCCCCTTGTCTTCCATAATATCACTGATAACACTCATATAATTCCTCCTTCAAATTTGATAGTTCCAATATACACTACCGTCGTCCAAGTGTGTCTTATTTTTTTGCGCAATCATTTTTCTTCTTTCCCCATTATCTTATGAATGCCTATCCCGCCAAAATCTCTGTTCTTTTTTCTATCAGTTGAATCAAATTCTCCTGTAAATGCTCTGGCAGCCTGGATTGCCGACACAACTTAATTAATTTTACTTTCTGAGACACCAGCCTTTTTATCATTTTTTCAGCCGCTATCTTCGGCAGTCCACATGTTTGTGCAAATATCAAAAAATCCTTTCGGCGTACATTCATTTTTTTGCCATTCATAGGAAGCGCCAGCTGTTCTTTGTCCTCTGGCATAATTATATTAACCGGCAAAAGATCATACGCAGGAGACAATACATATTCTCCATTTCCTTCATCTGTTTCAATCAGAGAAAAATTTTTCAAATGCATATCTGAATTTCCAACCACAAACGAAAACAATATCCTCAAATAAAATTCCGTCATGTCCAACCCCTTCCGGCTGGAATATTTCTTAATTATTTTAGCACACCTTTCGTAGGAACCACGGTATTTATCCTGTGTTAATCGAAGATCTAACTGACAAAAATCTTCCATTGCATACATTTTAATTGTGTCCTTTTCAAACTTTCGATCTACACGCTTTGTAATATACGCAAATTGTCCATTCTGTTCCATCAAAGCATGAGGTACCGTGAATATTCCGACAGCATCCGCCATGCCCATTACAAGCTGTTCCGCTTCCGGCAATGCTTCAAATTCTGTAACTTGCGGTTTCAATATATAGCCGGTAGGATAATTCACCAAAGTAAGTCTGGAATGTCCCGATTCCGAAAAAAGATGTAACGAAAGCTTTTTCTGAACCCCTGGCACTGTATATCCCTTCGTCGTACTTTCCAAAGCCAATTGATTTAATGAGTTTTCATCAATTTCCAATTTCGTCTAACCACATCTAACAACCATCCCTCAGGAATCAATCCGTCAAAAAACGAAAAAAGGGTTTTGGAATAATAAGTCTGCTGGGTCAATGGTAATGTCAAAGAAACCACAGATGCTCCATCTGTCTGCATATATTTTTCATCATAAGAAAAAGAGTACCCTTCATCCGTTTCACAAAGCGTTCCGGCAAAAATATTCCTCACATAAACATAGGCTGTTCGCATTGTATTCATTCGTCATTCTCCCTTCTTCCCGGCACCGCTTCCATATCAAACATAGCCAATGCTGTATTTACCTTATCCATACGTACGGTTTCTTTCCCCTGTTCCAAATCCCGTACAAAACGAAGTCCTAATCCTGAACGAACCGAAAATTCCTCCTGCGTTAATCCCGCCTCTTTTCGTTTTCTTTTCACAAACTCTGCTATCTTATTCATACTTATAAATGTTCCTTTCTCAGACTGCCAACCTTGGATACAACAACAAAGCTGCAATATTTTACATACTATCCCCCATTTCCATGATTAATATTCTTATATTTTATACCTTATCGGGTATAAAATCAAGATACAGCGGCATAATTATACCCGAAAAGGTATAATCGTACCATGTTCAATAGATATTATACCTTATCGGGTATAAATCAAAACAATTTCTTTGTTTTTGCCCTATCACCATTTACAATCCTCCATTTTACAGCCCTTTCTGAAACACTCCATCTTTATTCGTCAACCTTTCCGTTCTACAGGTTGACAATTCATTTTTTCCTGTGCTACAGTAGAAATCAGAATAACATGAGAAAGGAATATCAATTACTTATGACTACAACATATGATAAAGAAACGGATCCCGTTCTTTCCAGAGAGGATGCCATTGCAATTTTAAACACACCCGATGATCAGCTTCAGGATCTGGTTGACCGTGCCGCTGCGTTACGTTATAAATACAAAGGCAACCGTGTCAGCATCCACATTCTGACCAATGCACGAAGCGGAAACTGCTCTCAGGATTGCGCTTACTGCGCCCAGTCCTGCCGTTCCACCGCAGATATTGAGAAATACAAATGGGTCGATGAAGATAAGTTATATCACAACAATGACTTCGTCAATGAGCATCACCTGTCAAGACATTGCATCGGATTAAGCGGTATGAAATTTACCGATCAGGAGATTGAAGAGCTCGCACGCCGCATCCGCAAGATGAAGGAACACGGAACACACCTCTGCTGCTCCATCGGATTTCTGACTGAAAAGCAGGCGAAAATGCTGAAGGATGCCGGTCTGGATCGCATCAACCACAATCTGAACAGCAGCCGCTCTTTTTATCATAATATTTGCTCCACACATACCTTCGAGCAGCGTGTCGACAACATTCATATGCTGCAGCGGCTTGGCTTTGAGATCTGCAGCGGCGGCATTGTCGGTATGGGAGAAAGTAAAGAAGATATTGTTGATATGCTTTTGGAATTGCGGGAGATCCAGCCGGAGGCACTTCCGATCAACTTCCTGCTGCCGATCAAGGGAACTCCCCTCGGCGACGCTGACACCTCCGGTCTGACCACGGAATATTGCCTGAAGGTTCTCTGTCTTGCCCGACTTCTGGTGCCGCAATCCGATATCCGCTGTGCTGCCGGACGCGAGGTATACTTTAAAGGACAGGAGAAGAAGCTTTTAAGTGTTGTCGATTCCATTTTTGCTTCCGGCTATCTGACAGAGGGCGGACAGAGCATTCAGGGTACCCTCCGGACCATTACAGACGCCGGATTCACGTACGAGATCGAATCTGCTTAATATTGTTAAGACTGCGGGGAAGAATAATACTCTTCCCCTGTATCCAGGCATATCGCGGCAAGTCTGCCACCCGGATAATGTGCACCGCAGTCAATGACGATATGATTGTTCTTCTTATAGATAACCCCCGGATTCGGATTATCCTTGATCTGCTGTGTCGGTGTGTGCCCCGTCACCACAATAACATCATCAAAATATCTGACATTATAATCCGCTCTCATCCACATCAGCTCTTCCAGAGAATAATCTTCTATCTCCTTCTCCGGAGAATAATTTCCAAGACCCGCATGAACAAGCAGATAATCCCTGCCGCCTGCGAACACTTCTTCGTACACCAAAAAATCACTCATGAACTCAATGATTTCCTGCTGTTCTTCTGCATCCAGTTCTCTAAACTCTTCAAACGTTGACAGCCCTCCGTTGTATTGCCACATCCAAAGATCCTTCCTATCTTCTTCATCGAGTCCAAAAACAGATTGTGCATCTGCTGTCATAAGCAATTTCAGGCATCGTAATGCCATCAGCTCATGGTTGCCGACCATACAAATTGCATTTGGCATTTTCTTTAGCTTCTGAAGCGTTTTGATCGGATGCGGGCCTCTGTCGACCACATCTCCTAAAATATAAAGGGTATCCGAATCCTTTAGCGGAATCTTTTCAAGCAGTTCCATAAACATATCATATTGTCCATGAATATCTGAAATTACATATGTCGCCATTTAAATCTCCTCATTCAATGATGCAAAGGGTAAAAGCAGATAGCAATGTACGTTTCCATACAAATCATTAGTATCCCCATTATAGCGGGATTTTTGCGCCGGCACAAGCATTTTCCTATAATGTCAAAAAGAGAAATGAAAGTCTCTTTTCGATTCTTTCATTTCCCTTTTATTCTATAAGGATATCGTGATTTATTCCCCCTGATAATAACGTATCCTTCTCAGATAATTGATTACTTTTATTTACTTACCTTTTTCACGGTTACGGTTCCTAACACTTCCTTCGTCATGCAGTTACGAACCAGGAAAGTCAGTGTATCGGAAAGCTCGGCTGTTCTGTACTGATCATGTTCTGTCAGCGCACCGCCTTTGCCCATGGAATCGTCTCCATAACCACCCTCACTGTCCATTTCATTGCCCTTCTCATCGAGAAGATAGAAATTAACGTCAGAATCATCTGTTTTGATCCATTTATTCCAGTTCTGTGCATTCGGATCGGTTGTATGATACTTGATCGTACAATTCATATTGAGTGCACTCTTCTCAAACTCAACCCCGTCAAGAACCAGCTTTGTTCCCTTTATAGTCTGTATCTTCTCAGGCTCGTAGCGAACTATTTCTGATTTTCCGGACTGGTCATTTAAGGTAAATGCAATGGAACTTTTAAGTTCCTGATCCTCCTGTCCCGGTACATAAACAATCGTATCACAAGTGTAATCTAACTTCTGTGTCTTGGCGTTGTTTTCAAAGGTGATCGTATAAACAAGCGTACCATCCGCCTCTGTCTGATAATCTATAGATTGTGTGGCTACATCTGCACCAACCCAGGCACTGACCTCAACACAGGTCTTATTCTTGCGCTTTGCATACTGCGCGATCGTTTCCTTGCCGGTATCCTCTCCGGCAATTTTAAGCTCCGTTGCCCAGAATTTATCTCTTTCTGACCAGCACTCAGAAGGTACCAGCAAATACTTATCGCTGGCAGGCTTTGCAACTGCCTCTACATAAACCTGATTCTTGTCACAAAGAGCCTCTCTCACAGAAAAGTCCGCATATGCTGACTGCTTTACATTACTGCCTGCCTCCTGCTTTACATTGATCTCCCTGAGATTTTTCGCCTGATCTTTAATCTCCTTTGTTTCCCCCGAAAAAAGAGATAAGATACTGGTATGATTGATTGCTGCATACGCTGCTCCCACTCCCTGTGTTACTACCAGACATGACAATACTGCCGCCACGGCAATCCTTTTATAATTCCAGAATTTTCTCATATCATTCGTCTCCTTCATCTGCATTCTTCGAAGGGTTTTCTGATTAAGAATTTTATCCGGTTTAACCTCCTGTTGATAAACATCTTTTAACAACTGATCCATTTCATATTTCATAACCTCTTCCCTCCAAATATGATCTGATATTTTGTCTTGCTTTGGCCAGGCGGCTCAGCACGGTTCCCCTTGGTATGTGTAGTATTCCTGCAATCTCCCCGGTGGAATAGTCCTGCGTATAATGAAGAAGAACGACCACTCTCTGTTTGTCCGGTAACTGCTTAACGGCTGTCATCACATCACGCCCCACTTCCTGCTCCAAAATATTGCCAAGCGGATCGTTCTGCGCTGTGATCACCCATTCTGCGCTCTCATAACTAACCTCCGGTACCAATTCTCTTCGCCGCTTGTCCTTTTTCCTCCGATTCTTCCATAGATTCACAGAAATACCCATCAGGAAGCTCCTGATATTGCCACCACGATCCAGTCTGTGGCCGATCTGAATCGCTTTCACAAAAGTATCCTGATAAAGATCATCCGCCTCTTCACGACTCCCGGTCAGATGAAAGCAAAAGCGGTAAACGTCATCCCCATATTCCTGTATGATCTGTTCCATTTCCTGTGATGACATCCGCTTTCACCTCCCGTCCGATTTGTCCGTGTTTTGATCTTCACTTATATATTGTCGTGAAAATTCTGTTGATTCATTTGAAACGATACATTTTTTAATTTTCTTTCTGCTGCATATAAAAATCCCCTGCAGACCGCTGTCTACAAGGGATTGTCTCTACTGGGCTAACCAGATTCGAACTGGTGAATGCAGGAGTCAAAGTCCTGTGCCTTACCGCTTGGCGATAGCCCACTACTATATTGTGCTTCCCGTCATAATAAGTAAGAAAAGCACCATTGTCGCTGTATCGTAAGTCAAAAGTTTCCTATACAGTAACAAAAATCCCTGCTATAGTACTATAACAAGGATTCTAAGGTGGATACTGGGATTCGAACCCAGGGCCTCCAGAGCCACAATCTGGCGCGCTAACCAGCTGCGCTATACCCACCATAAATATAATGTGGCGAGTTCTCCGCTGATACGAAAAACTGCTGACTTTATATAATCAAAGCAATGCTTTGATAAACGTGCCAGAAGGGATTCGAACCCCCGACAAACGGCTTAGAAGGCCGTTGCTCTATCCAACTGAGCTACTAGCACAAAGAGCGGGTGATGGGAATCGAACCCACGTATCCAGCTTGGAAGGCTGGTGTTCTACCATTGAACTACACCCGCATAAATTGGAAAGCTCAAAATCAACTTCCCTATATAAAATTTATAATTGCGTCACAATCGGGGTGACAGGATTCGAACCTGCGACCCCCTGATCCCAAATCAGGTACACTAGCCAAACTGTGCCACACCCCGAAAAGTTTTAAGTCATTTCCGTGACGCAAGTAAGAGTATATTATAGTTTAACAGAATTGTCAACACTTTTTTTCAAATTTTTTAATTTTTTTCTTTATTTCTTTCGAGAAAGCCGCGAAAACCCTTTTCTACCTGCTTTCTCGGCAGCATCACACGATGACCGCACCCGAGACATTCCATCTTAATATCCATTCCGACACGCACCAGCTTCCAGCGGTTCTCTCCGCAGGGATGCTGCTTCTTCATTTTAATCACGTCGCCTACCTGAAGTTCCATCTCCATCTCCTGCCTTTCCAGTCTACATTTTACTCATCATACCATTTCCTTGGCTTCGTTGCAATTACTTGTATTCTTTTTCTTAGCATAACGCCAAAGTATACACAACCGTAACAAGTCCACTGATTACGCATGGTGCTGCCCGGATTCTACCAGAATATAATTCAGAATCACGCCCAATGCTCCGCTCAGACCGATAGAAGCCCGGATGTTCTATAACCTGTGTCGCAGCCTGTTTGACAGACGGTTAATTGCCTTTCCTATTTCTTTTTATTTCCAATTTATTTTAAATAGATACTTGCATAAAATCGTAAAAAGATGTATATTATACTACACAACATAGTTATCAATACTACATGCATTTATTTTCGTTACCACATATTATGAAATATCCGCTGTATGATACTCCTGTACAATGCTCGTCAGGCAAATACAATCGTCAGAAGCCGACTTGTTGTACCGGTATAAACCAGCCTGGAAGGGAGAGATTTCTATGACAACCATGACAAATTCACAAACATACTCCGGGAAACCGGTAATTTCACATTCCACGGCAGTTACGCACACCGCTTTCCGTTTGAAGGATCCGGCAAGTGCGATCACGCATTTTATTGGAATGATCGCAGCAATCTCTGCGGCTCCTTTCTTATTAGAAAAGGCGGTTTTCACCGGAAACGCCAAAGCAGTGATCGCCAGCTCGCTTTTTATTTTGAGCATGATCCTTTTGTACGGTGCCAGCACCTTTTACCATGCGATCATCACAAATGACAAGGCAACTCTTCTGCTCAAGAAGCTGGATCACATCATGATCTATTTTCTGATTGCCGGAAGCTATACTCCGGTCTGCATGCTTGTGCTTCCTGCACGAACCGGCACTCCTCTGTGCGCTGTCGTCTGGTGTCTTGCATTTGCCGGACTGTTTCTGACGATCTGCTGGGTAGATTCCCCGAAATGGCTCAATTCCACCATCTACATTGCCATGGGCTGGCTCTGCATCTTCGCGATCCGCAGCATTTATCATTTCATGAGTCCGCAGGCATTTACCTGGCTTTTTGCCGGTGGTGTCATCTACACGATCGGCGGCGTGATCTACGCCCTGAAGCTCCCGGTATTCAATAAGCTTCATCCGGGTTTCGGCGGACATGAGATCTTCCATCTGTTCGTGATGGGCGGAAGTCTGTGCCACTTCATTATGGTTTACGGCTATCTGCTTTCATAAGCCGCAAAATTATATTTTCTTAGAACCGCAAAATCGCCGGCTCCGGTAAATACCGAAACTGGCGATTTTAATTTTGCTTTTGTATTAAAATGATTATTTCATCTCCACAATCTGAATATCCTGCGTCCAGTCATAATATGGTGTGATGTTCTGATCGACCGTTTCCAGATTCACTCTGGCTGTGCTAAACACCGTCAGATTGCGCTCCTGATATACCGGAACAACCACTGCCCAATCCAAAATCTTATTATAGCTCTGCGCATATAGATCAATGCTTTTCTTCAGCGGAACAGTATCCATCCCTTCCTCAATATACTCATCCAGATCACTGTCCTTAATATGGAAATAATTGCGGCTTCCTGCCGTTTTATTCTTCTTTTGACGACTGTGATACATGCGGTACATGTCTCCGGAAACAGATGTCTCCTCCTTTCCGCACCATATCTGCGCTTTCCCCTGCTTCAGATGCTTTGTCAGCCTTGCAAGACTGCAGTGTTCCTTTAATACCAGCTTAATGCCGATCTGTTTGAACAGCTTCTGTGCATTTCTTGCAATCGTGAGCATGCCCTGTTCCTGCGTGTCATCCGGAATATAGATCGTATATTTCTTTCCTGTGTTCTCCGGAAATGCAGTAATCTTTCCGCTTTTCGTCTTAAACCCGGCTTTCCTGAGATAGCCGAGTGCCGCTTTGCAAGCTGCAGCTTCCCGCTCTTCCACGCTCATATTACTGTTGTAGATGCCATTGCCATCCACATCCTCACTGTATGCCTGTTTATATTCCTCATCCTCCGGCTGCGGCACGGACCAGGAGATCTGAGAGGCAGGATAATCAATCTGTGCTGCTCCCTTCTGACTCAGCTCGATCATATTGCTTCTGTTACAGCTAAACAAAATAGAAAAGGCTTTTCTCATATTCTTGGAACGGGTGCTGTCCGGCTTGTCATCCACACAAACCTGATCCGCATTCATGCCAATATAATGATAATAATCGCCGTCCAACAACTTGCCTCCATAAATACGCCCTGTCAGCTTCCCGCTGGAGTTTGCGTCAGTGATCAGATCCATCGCCTGATTCGTTGCCTGCATGGTCACGACGTCAAAATCCCCGTTCTCCAATGCTTCCAGCTTACGCACATCGGACATGTTCCCAATCTCCTTAAGCTGGATAAATGCAGTCTGCGGACATCCACGGTAATATTTCTCGTTGGCTTCGTAATACACGATTCCCTTCTCGTACTTGATAAACCGATAAGCACCGGCTCCAAACGGTGCATTTTTCTTCTTGGTCAGACCGGACAGATCACCCTTCTTAAACCCAAAACTGCCTGCCAGAACATTAAAAATGTGTCTGTCTCCATAGAAATTCAGGGAGCATATCGGGATATTCAACGCCTGATATGCGTCTCTGTCGTAGCCCCTGACCGTCACCTTTACTTTGTAATCGGTCATCTTCTCAATACCGGAAATATCAAGTGCAGAAGCCGACTTGCGATACTTCTGTAAACCGAGGATCGGCAGGCTTCCAAAGGTCTCCTCTCCCTGATAGCTGCTGTCCGCAAAAGCGTACATAGAAAAGATGACATCATCAATTGTAACCGGTGTTTCATCGCTGAAGGTCAGATCCTTTCGCAGCTTTATAATATAAGAGGTTGTATCCTTCTCTCGATCCCGCTTCACCTTAAGATTAGCAGGTCCCTCATAACTGAAGGTCTCGCCATTGAAGCGACGTTTCTCTCCCTTGATCGCATGCTTTACAACAGCACCCTCCCGGTCAAATGTCAGCAGACGAAGCTGTGTCATATCAACGGCTGTCCTGTCGTCATCTGTCTCCGCGGTAAATGGATTAAATTTCTTATCAAGCTTATTGCAGGCAACCACAAGAGGAACATCCGACTTGTCCTTTCCCTTGCCTCCCGCTTCCACCTTTGGCACCGGCGTTGCCTTCTCCGAAGTTGCATCCTCCGTCGCTGCCGGCTTGTCCTTTTGATCCTTTTTATTCCCGGAGCATCCAACACCACTAACCGATACGCATAAAATCAGAGCCAGTGCCAGTCCCTTTCTCCAAATATGTCTCATAATTACCTCCAATTACTGTTATCATGTCTTCTCCAATGACCGGCTTCCCCTTTTGTGCCAGCCACATACTCTTGTTTAGAATACCACACAACTTATTTTTGAGCAACCCAAAAGGGCTGCCCGGCAGGTTTCCCTGTCAGACAGCCCCATATACAATGAGAAAGAGAGGATCATTGTACGATTAGGTCCTGCCGGGTATCGCTACCCGAGGCAAAGAGGGCATCAGCCCTTTACGCTTCCCAATGCAACACCCTGTACAATATGTTTTGAAAGTATCAGATATACGATGATAACCGGGAATATAGAAAACGCGATCATCATGTAAACCTGACCCATATCAAACTTCAAAAAGTCTGCACTACGCAAGTTCGCGATCAAAACCGGAAGTGTCTTTTTCTTGTCATCCGTCAAGATCAATGACGGAATGAAGTAGTTATTCCAGCTTGTTACAAATGCGAAGATTGCCTGTACTGCAATTGCCGGCTTCATAATAGGAAGGATCATCTGATTGAAGGTACGGAACTCTCCGGCACCATCAATACGGGATGCCTCAATGATCTCAATCGGCAGTGAAGATTCCATATACTGCTTCATGTAGAAATAAGTTACCGGTGAAGCCACAGCCGGTACGATCAATGGAATAAAGCTGTTCATCAACCCCATCTTTGTCACTAACTGCAGGAAACCAAGAGCGGTAACCTGAGTAGGGATCATCATGATCATCAGGATGAAGGTATGCATAAACTTCTTTAACTTAAAGGTATACACATGAAGTGCATACGCTGTCATTGTCGAAAAGTATGTAGTCAATAAGGCACTGAATGCAGCGATAACCACACTGTTGACCAAACCGTTCCAAACCGGCTGGGAACCATGAATAATCGTGTTATCAAAGTTCTTCAGGAAGTTTGTTCCCGGCATAGCATGGAATCCTAACTGAATCTCACTATGTGTTCTGGTCGCATTTACAAAAAGTACATAGAACCAGAATAAACAAAGGATCGTAATAAGAATCAGAAAGATGTATGCGATCGCACGACGCGCATGAATGCCAAATCCCTCTTTTGTAATCTCATCACTTGGTGTTCTTGAATTCGCCATCGTTACGCCTCCTTTTTCTGTGCAAATGCCTTAAACACGATCAAGCTCAGGATACCCGTGATAATAAACATTACAACGGACAACGCACCAGCCATACCGTAGTTCTTGCTGAACAGGTGTTTATTCAAGTACATGATCAGTGTCATTGTGGTCTGTGTTGGCTGACCGGTTCCGTTTGTCAAGATCTGCGGAACATCGAACATCTGCAAACCACCAATCAAGGAAGTAACTAAAACGTAAACCATAATCGGTCTTAACAGTGGCATGGTAATCTGCCAGAATACCTGGGTAGATGTTGCTCCATCCACCTCGGCAGCCTCAAACAGCGATGGATCGATACCCATCATACCTGCCATCAACAGGATTGTTGTATTACCAAACCACATCAGGAAGTTCATGAATGCAACAAGTCCTCTTGCGCTCCATTTGTGTGATAAGAAGCTGTATGCTTCGCTGATCACACCGGCATTCTGAAGCATTGCATTTACCGGACCGGTATCTGCAAACAATGCGAAGAACAGCATTGAGAATGCGGATGCCATGATCAGGTTTGGCAGATAGATAACTGTCTTAAAGAAGCGGGAGCATTTCAGGTTCAGTCGCATATCGGAGAACCATGCACCCAGAATCAATGATACGATGATCTGTGGAACAAATCCGAGTACCCACATGATCAGGGTATTTCTTAAATACAACCAGAAGTATCCTCCAGCAAATAATTCCTTGTAGTTATCCAATCCCACGAAGTTCGGTCCGACCTGAATCAGTCCGGAACGGTAGTTCTCATAAAAACTGTTATAGATGGTACTGATCAAAGGAATCAACTGGAAAATAACATAAACAACAACGAATGGAATTAAGAAAATATATCCCCATTTATTGTGTTTTTCAACTTTTCCTCGTCTCTTTGGAGATGTACTCATTCTTTTTCTCCCCTTTTTTAGGTATAAAATATGCCTGCCTACATCCGTAAGCAGGCACATCCAGATTCATGTTACACTATGTACGCCCGTGTGATTAGTGTGTCAACTCAGGGTACTTAGTCTCAACTGCCTGATAGAACTGATTCAGAGCTGAATCGTAGTCAGCATTGCCATCGAAGTAATCCTTCATAGCGTTCTGGAACTCCTCGTTACATCCCTGATCATAAGATGACAGGTTGCTGAGGTCGATGCTCTCAATACCATCACAGAAGATTGGAAGTGGATTCTGTCCGCCAAGGATAGAATTCTTGAAGCTCTTATCCTTAGAAAGCTTATCCATTGCAGCCTTGTTGTTAGCGAAATCATTATCCTTCTTAACGATATCAGTCATGATAGACTCATCTGTTGTCATCTTCTCAATGATGTCCTTAACAAGTGATGAATTATCTGTGCCATTAGCACCACAGATCCATGTACCACCCCAATAGAAACTCTGAGGTCCCTTGCAGAGAGCCCAGCCGCCGTCCTTACCAACGGAACCGTCCTGCTTAGCGTTCATAGAGAAGTTGAAGAACCAAGCTGGTCCGAAGTAAGCGAATACGTTACCGTTCTTCATGAAGCCCTTGCTCCAGTCAGAAGACCACAGCTCATATGTAGATGTCTCTTTGTTATCAACCATTTCCTTAGACATATCAACCCATGTCTTGATGTTCTCATCGATGTTGATCTTGCCATCCTCTACCCACTTAGATGTTACGTTGTTAGAGAATACACGGTATGCATCGTTTACAGATGCTGTTGCAAGATATCCTTTGTCTTTCAGCTTAGCTGCTGCATCCTTGAATGCATCCCAGTCAGAGAAGATCTCCTGAATCTTATCAGGATCGTCTGTACCGAATACCTTCTTAGCGATGTCACGACGGTAGATCATACCAGCCGGGCAAGCCTGCCATGAAGATCCCTTAAGAGCTCCCTTAGAATCTCTTACGATATCCTGTGTGTACTTGTACTGATTTGAAAGTGAATCCTCAGAAACACCAAGATCATTAACAACGTCTACAGTGTAATCAGAGTTAACATACTTCAGTGCGTAATCAGCCTCAACGAGGAACATATCAACCTTGTCATCTGCCTTAGCATCTGCCTGGTTCAGAAGTGCCTGATCCAGTGCCTGCTGATAAGCGTTGTCATCGTTAGCTACCTGAGTCCATTTAACCTTAACATCGCCGATCTGACCTGTCCACTTACCAGTCTTCTTGTATCCTGGATAGTGAGCAATGACACGATCTCTGAACTCCTCGTTCCAAACACGGATGTTAAGAACCTTACCACCGTCGGAAACTTCAGCCTTAGAAGCCTGCTCAGATGTTGCTCCGCTTGTTGCACCACTTGTTGCTTTGTCCTTTGTTGTGTCATCTGATGATCCGCCACAACCTGTTAACATTGTTGCAGCCATTGCTGTACACAGAAGTACACTCAATACTTTCTTTCTCATAAAAAGCCTCCTCTAAATTAAATTGTTTGCTTTATATTTATGCTGCACCCACAGCAGAAATATCATGGTATCACCATTTTGAAATGTAACCATCTTTACGAAAATGATTACGTTGTTTAGGAACGTTCCCTCAACTTTTTTCCGTAAGACCAATATAACACATGTTGGCAAATTATACAAGTATTTTTTTGATTTTTTTATTTTGTTTGTCATATTTGACTACATTTTGTGATGGAAGTGTGTCCAACACCACATTATATGGGCTTTTTTTGTAAAAAAAGAATAGGAAAAGACGAAAAAAATATTTTTTTCTCGTCTTTTCCCACAAAATCCCGACGTCATTTTGCCGCTGTTGTTTATTTTCGGCATGAAATCAGTAAAATATCATAAAATCCCGGTTTTAGTAAACATTTTCGTACAGCAAATCCACGATACGTTTCTATATTATATATGTAAAAACGCGAACGGATCCTCCGGGCTGCTGTTTAAAAACATCATAAACAGGTACGCGGCACGCAGAGACACCAGCTCCTCCCTGAGAATCCGCCTTATCTCGTCTTTGTCTGCCAGAAAGACCTCGATATCCTCAGTCGCCTCCTGCGCTCCCGGGTTCAGAACACCATCCGCATATCCAAACACCGTCACGTCGCACTCGTCAGACATTCCCTGGCTCTGTACAAACGGACGCATCAGAGCATCACTTCCCTCCCGGTAAAGCGTAAAGTCCAGTCCGGTCTCTTCCTTCATCTCACGGACAGCCGCCTCCGCAGGATCCTCTCCCGCATCCACAAGCCCCGCCGGAACTTCATATATATAGCCGTTGACCGGGTAGCGGAACTGACGGATCACCACCAGCTTGCCCGGATCCGGACGGTATACCGGATAGATAACGACACCGTCCGCCCGAAGCGTTCCGGTCTCATACATCAGATCTCCGGTCTCCCGTCTGGTCGCAATATAATACGGAAAATGAACCCCATCCCTGCGGACCGCATCGATCTCGTACATATTGAGAAATTTATTGTCTGTCTGACGTTTCAGCCCCTCCGCATGTGCTTTTCCCATGATGATCTTACTTTCCTTTCTCTTAAGCTTTCTTGAACCACGCCATAGCGATTACATGCAGTACAGATTGATCACACCGAATGTGATCAGTTTATTGCCGGTGTTGTAAGCAAAGCCGCAGTCAATATTGAAGGAGACTGCCTCTCCGTTGGCATCCTGATCCTTGATCATATACTGATAGATTGTAGAGGTGGAACCGGATGAGATATTCTTTGTGGTATCCGCAGCATATACCGCAAAGCTGAATGCATCGACACAGCTATCTGCCACAAATTCCGTTGCCATATAATAATCACCGTAATCCTGTTTGAAACGATCCTTCCAGGTTGTTCCGTCAGAGCTGCTCTGCTGGGTTTTACCTGTGGATGCCATTTCCAGCGCATGGCGCTGTGCACTGCCGGAGGTACTGTCCGTCATTGCCTCTTTGCCTTTGAAAACACGGAAGGCGTTGACAAAATCACGCATTTCAAACTGCATGGCTGTCATGACCGCGTCATCATAGCTGCAGTTCTTCGGTATGATCAGGTTATCGAGCTTGGAGTTGAGCGTCTTGTCGAAGATCTGAACGCCGTAAACACCGCCCTTTCCCTGATGGTCGACAAATGCATTGACGTAAGCACTGCCTTTATCATACTGATAGCCGGCTTCGTAATCGAAACGGGACATATCGCTGAAGCCGCGTCCCTTCAGAACATCAGCACTGTCCTGCGAAGAAACAAGATCTGCATAGCAGAAATATGCGGAGATCGTAGTCATTCCCACAACCTTATCGGACCGGAACTGTATTTCCACATAGTTGGTATAATCGCCGGACGGGTTATAAATATAGGTGCTGTTTCCCTGCGGGGACTTTCCTGTCTTATCCGGTGCTGCGCCCATTACCTTTTCAACCTCTGCACTCGTCATTCCGAGTGTAATGTTGAATTTGCCGATAGCAAGCGTATTCTCGGCTGCCGTTGTCGGCTTTACATGGTTCGATGTGGTGGTTGCGTTCTGTCCCGGCTTTGCACTCGGGGAAACGGACGGCTTGCTGCTTGGCTTTGCGGATACTCCCGGTGCCTGTGTGCTGCCCGGTCTGGCAGTTTCATAAATACTTTCCTGATACTCACCACGCGCTTTGACCGTCACCTTGCAGACATATCTCTTCTTACCGCACTTTGCCGTGATCTTTGCCGTTCCCTTTTTCTTACCTTTTACGACACCCTTTTTCGTCACGGAAGCCACTTTCTTCTTAGAGGACTTCCAGGTTACTTTCTTCTTTTTTGTGTTTTTGAGCTTCAGCTTTACCTTCTGCCCGACCTTAATAGTCACCTTTTTCTTGTTGAGTTTAATTTTGCCTTTGGCGCTGGCACCTCCCGGAACCATCGTTCCTGTAATGAGCAGCGAGATTGCTGCCAACACTGCAACGCCCTGTTTCCATTTTATTTTTCTCATAATCTGTTCCTTTCTTACCCCGTTCAAAGCAACACGACTTCTACTTTTCGCGATGCTGTCTTGAAGCCTAATATGCATAAAAATCAAATGCCGAAAATGTCAGCTTGCTTCCGCTTGCCGTATTGGCGAATCCACACTCGATGCAGAAATCAACCGCTTCATCCTCATATTCTTCCATCAATATATACTTATAGAAATTGGTGGTAGAATCCCGCTCCGCAATCGCATAGGTGACTGCAGAAAACGCATCCGGACTGCCGTATGAAACATACTCGGTCTTCAGGAAGAGCTTCTCTCCATCGTTGTAATTCTGATCAAACCGCGTCTTCCAACTTACGGAACCTTCGTCCATCACATCACTGTTCTTGCTTGCCATATATTCGCTGTGAGCCTGTGCCACACCATTGTCTGTGATCTGCATCAGCCCTGCACCGTGGTATGCACGATATGCATTCAGATACAGTGCCGTAAGACGCGCCTGATACTTGTTAATGTCATCGGAATATTTGCAGTTCTTCGGATAAAGAAGCGTGTCCATTGATCCCAGACTCTTATCAAAGATCTGTACACCGTATACCGCACCACCTCTCTGGGTATCCGTCATGACATTGATATATTCCTGATCACTTGTCTTTGAATATATCGTGTACTTGTAGGTTTCTACCGCTGTAAAACCGTTCGCTTTCAGTGTAGCAATGCTGTTGCCGACTGCAGCAATGCCTCCGTAGTTAAATTTCTTCGAGATCGTGGATAACTCGACGAGCTTTCCATCCCTGATCTGAAACTCCACGAGACAGGAGTAATCATTGCCCGGATTGTATATATACGAAGCGTATCCCTGTGGTGAAATGCCTTCATCCACACATTTGCTCCCCAGAATATTCTGCGCATCCTGAAATGACATTCCGATCGAAAGAGAGTACTTACCAATCGTTAATGTATTGCCGGAAGGGGCTGCCGTTGGGGCTGTCGTTGGTTCCGGGGTCGGATCTGCCGGTGCCTTTGTCGGGTTGCTCGTTGGATTTACCGGTGCCTTGCTTGCCGGCACTTTTGTCGGGTTACTTGTCGGGTTGACCGGTGCCTCACTTGCCGGCACTTTTGTCGGGTTACTTGTCGGATTTACCGGTGCTTTTGTCGGGTTACTTGTCGGATTTACCGGCGCCTCACTTGCCGGTGCTTTTGTCGGGTTACTTGTCGGATTTACCGGTGCCTTCGTTGGTTCGCCCGTCGGCTTTGCAGTCGGCACTGTTGTTGTTCCCGGCATTTCTGTTTCATCCGGTTCTACAAAGCTATCCTGCTTCTCCTTCACGATCACCGTACAGGTATAGCTCTTTTTATTGGACTTTGCCGTGATCTTTGCAGTTCCCGCACTCTTTCCACGGACAATTCCCTTTGCCGATACGGATGCCACCTTCTTTTTGGAGGATTTCCAGGTGACTTTTTTCTTTGCGTTCTTAAGCTTAAGTGTCACCTTTCCTCCGACCTTGATCGTTACTTTCTTCTTATTCAGCCTGATCTTCGCTTTCGCTCCGGCACTGCCCGGAACGGTAATTCCTGTCAATACCAATGCTGCTGCCGTTAAAACGGCAATGCCCTGTTTCCATTTACGTTTTCTCATCCTCTTCCCCTTTCTGTATACGTTTTAATCCTGCTCTTTGCGAATGATATCGGCAAATTTTCCTCCAGTCACCTTCAGAAGATCCTCCGGCTTCAGAATAATCTGTTCTCCCAGTCTGCCGCCGCTGACGATCATTTCCGGCAGATCTGCCGCGCTCTCATCAATCACAGTAGGAAACTGCTTCTTCATGCCGATCGGTGTACAGCCGCCGCGGATATAACCGGTCACCTTGTTGATATCTTTAACCGGCAGCATTTCCACGCTTTTCTCGCCTACGGCTTTTGCCGCTTTCTTCATATCAACTTCTTTATCCACGGGAAGAGCAAACACATAATACTGCCTGCTCTTCCCGATCATTACTAATGTTTTAAAGGACATGTCATAGCTCTGTCCAAGCTGGTCCGCAATTGTGACTCCGTCAATAAACTCCCCGCATTCGTAGGTATTTAACTGATACGGAATCTTCTGGCGGTCCAGTATGCGCATTGCGTTTGTTTTTACTTCTTTTCCCATAGATGCCTCCTGATATCTGTCATTCTGTGATCACGGCGTCAGCCGCTCATTTAAAATTGACTGGGGAATTGCTCCCCCAGTCAAATAATAATCCTATAATCCGTAAAAATCAAATGCTGTAAATGTCAGCTTGCTTCCACTTGTTGTGTTGGCAAAACCACAGGAGATATACAACTCATAATCATCCGGAATATAGAAGGTGTCTCCATTTTTATTCGTCACTTCTTCCATCAATATATACTGATAGAACTTCGTTGTGGATCCCTGTTCGGAGACCGCATAGGTGACTGCCGAAAATGCATCCGGACTTCCATAAGATACATACTCTGATTTGCACAACGGATCACCATATGCGTCATTAAAACGATCCTTCCAGCTTTCAGAACCCTCATCCATCACATCGCTGTTGACCTTTGCCATATATTCGCTGTGCGACTGAGCGGTCTCATTGTCTCCTAAATTCAGAAGACTTTCAATTCCATGATAAGCACGGTATGCATTCAGATACAGTGCGGAAAGTCGTGCCTGATATTTATTAACTGCATCAGAATAGGTACAATTCTTTGGATACAAAAGTGAATCCATCGAACCAAGTCCCTTATCAAAGATCTGAACACCGTATGCCTTCTTATCTCTCTGTTTATCTGTCATTACATTGACATATGCATCATCTGTTGTCTGGCTGTAGATCGTGTACTGATAAGTACTCATCGACCGGAAACCATTCGATGTCAATGTACTAAAACTGTCGCCGGATGTCAGGATATCTCCGTAACTAAAATTCTTGGAGATCGTGGACATTTCAACCACCTTACCATCACGGATCTGTACTTCAATCAGGCAGGAATAATCTCCGCCCGGATTGTAAACATAGGACTGGTTGCCCTGTGGAGATAAGCCCTCATCAACTGTTCCAACTACCATCACTTCATTGACCTGTGCAAGTGTCATTCCAAGATACAGAGAATACTTACCAACCTTGAGAATTGGTGATTTTACAGGTGCCGGTGTGACAGTCGGTGTGACCGTCGGAGTCACGGTTGGTGCAACAGTTGGAGTTACTGTCGGCTTCACCGTCGGTGTTGCTGTCGGTTTTACTGTCGGCTTTACCGTCGGTGTTGCCGTTGGTTTTACTGTTGGCTTTACCGTCGGTGTTGCTGTCGGTTTCACTGTTGGCTTCACCGTTGGCGTTGCTGTCGGTTTCTCCGTCGGTGCCACAGTTGGCGTTGCTGTCGGTTTCACCGTCGGTACCGGTGTTGGATCCGGTGCCGGTGTCGGTGTTACTGTTGGTATTGGCGTTGGATCCGGTGCCGGCGTTGGTGTGTCTGTCGGCATTGGTGTCGCTGTCGGTACCACGGTCGGATCCGGTGTTGGTGCCGGTACCGGTGTTGGCGATGTTGTCGGCTCAATTGTTGGCACCGCGGTTGGTGCTATCGTTGGTGCTGCAGTCGGTGTCTTTGTTGGTGCTGCAGTCGGCGTCTTCGTCGGTGCTGCCGTTGGTGTCTTTGTTGGTGCAGCCGTCGGTGTTTTTGTTGGTGCTACCGTTGGCGTTTTCGTTGGCACTGCAGTCGGTGTCTTCGTTGGTGCTACAGTCGGCGTTTTTGTTGGTACTGCGGTCGGCATCTTCGTTGGTACTGCCGTCGGCGTTTTCGTTGGTGCCTTTGTCGGTGCTGCAGTCGGCATCTTCGTTGGCACTGCCGTTGGTGCCGTGGTCGGTGCTGTGGTCGGCTTCTTCGTTGGTGCTGCCGTCGGTGCCTTTGTCGGTGCTGTGGTCGGCTTCTTCGTTGGTGCTGCCGTTGGTGCCGCCGTCGGTGTTTTCGTTGGTTCTGCCGTCGGTGCCTTTGTCGGTTCCGTGGTTGGCTTCTTCGTTGGCACTGCCGTCGGTGCCTGCGTTGGTACCGGTGTAGCTACCTGAACCCAGTTTGCCATATAATATGGATAGCCAATACTTCCCTTCTCGATCGTCACGGTCATCTGCGGCTCTGATAAGTTACTGCCGGTCCATCCGATAAACTGATATCCTGCGCGTTCCGGAATCGGAAGTGTAAAGTCCTCCGTTTCAACCGTGAACTTATCCGGTCCCTTGTGTACGCCCCACTCTCCGCCGTTTAAGTTGTAACTGATCGAATATACATCTGCCGTCCATACTGCCGTATAATACTTATCACCGGTAGTCTCACTACCCTTCACAGCAATCACATCCTGCGGAGTGTCACCGTTATCTCCGATCCAGCCCTTAAAGGTATAACCGGCTCTGGTTGGTCTCTGATAAATATAAGCTTCCTTCTCGATCGAATAACTCTCCGGTGCCGACCCGTTTGCATCAAACGTGCCACCGCCCAGATCATAATGGATCGTGTATTCAACAGGCTTCCATGTTGCCTTAAAGGTCACATCACCCGCCGGCATTTTCGTTATATCCGCCCATGGAGTTCCATCGGAATCAACCCAGCCTTCACAGGTGTAGCCCTCTCTTGTCACGTCCGGAAGATCAATGCTCTGTCCATACGGAACGCTCTCCTGAAGATAAGATGCTCCGTCCTTGGTGGCACCGTTTAAATCCCACTTTAACTGATAAGATGCTCTCTTATAATAAAATCTTGCAACTGTTTTACCGTCCGCTTTTACGGACACTTTCTCGTTTCGCTCGGTATCCGGCACAAAGCCGGGTTGGGGACTGTCAGACGCCGTTACTGTCGTCTCTGCCTGAGCCATCCCGATTCCCTCCTGTACTCTGGTTGGCTCATCTTCGTAATTGCCGTCAAAATCTGCCAGGAAATATGCTGCCGTATAAACGGTGCTTCCCGGAGAATACTTCCATTCTGCATAAAGTGTTGTTGTGGCTGTCACGGGCTGATCAAAATCATAGAGAACAATATCATCACTTTCCATATCATCGACATACCAGCCCTTGAAGGACCAGTCAATCTTACCCGGAGTAAATTCCGGACATTCCGCTTTCTTTCCCTTGCGGACGATCTGCTTGTCGATGTTCGTCATGAGGGCGTCCTTAGCATCCCAGAAACTCACCGTATAGTAATCGATCGTAATCTTACGATTGTGACCTGTCACCTCGACATCTTCATCCGTGTCCTCCAGAGTCTCCCCATCGTACATATAAATATCGTAGGTTCCGTCCTCCACACTCATGCTGTCCTCAAATGCACTTGCGCCCTGCTTCTTGAGGTAATAGCTGTTCTCGGATTCCGACCATACTTCTCCGTCCTTCTTCGTCGTAATCTGCACGGTGGACAGAAACGGTACTGCTGTATCGGAAGGCTCAGGAGTCTGAATATCCGTCGTAGCCGGCGTCTGTGTCGGAACGCTCGTCTCCGTTGCAGACGGTGTCTTCACAGGGTCTGGTGTATTGAACGGCTCCTGTGTCTGAATATCCGTTGCAGACGGTGTTTTAATCGGCTCCGGTGTCTGAATGTCCGTTGCAGACGGTGCTGTGCCGTTCGGCTGACCGGACGCCGTTCCCGCAGATGCCCCCGGCTTTACAGATGCAGCAGGACTCTTGACCGGTGCTGACGCAGTCGGACGCTGGGAATTACGCGGAGCCAAAGTCTGATTGCTTCCGTTCGTTGCCTGTGGTGCATTCGTCTGTGGCGCAAATGAATAAACATCTGCCGATGCCTGCACATTATTCTTCCTGACTGTTACGCGGCACTTCAGAGTCTTCTTCCCTACCTTTGCCTTGATCACAGTCTTTCCTGCCTTCTTGCCCTTGACAACTCCCTTTTTGGTGACAGAGGCAATTTTCTTTTTGGTGCTGGTCCATTTTACTTTCTTTCCGCCGGCATTTTTCACACGCAGCTTTATCTTTTTTCCCACCCGGATCACAGCCTTGCTCTTGTTAAGCTTCGGCTTTTTGGCTGCCAGTGCAGCCCCCGGAACATCGACACATGTCACCATCATTGCGAATGACATTGCCCATGCAGCCGCCTTCAATACCTGTTTGTTTCTCTTCATTCCTTACACCTCATTTTCTAATATAATCTCCCTTGACGAAAATCATTTCGTAACATTATACAGATATTAACATAATATAGTATATCAGCATTTTTTTCAATATTTTTAGAGTTTTTGCATAATTTTTATAAAATACACCATACTATTTCATGCAACAATCACAATGGTGTCACGAGAAATTCTCCTGACCGAATCATTATCACTTAGAAAAGAGGTATAATTATGGCAAAAAATTCATCAAATTCGACAAATGCTGACAATAGCTACAATTCTTCCAAGAATGCCGGCAACGCTTCAAACACAAGCAATGCTTCAAACACCTCAAACAAGAGCTCAAACAAAATGAAGAACAGCAGCAAGAACACAACCCGAAACTGCCACACTTCCGACGAGTCTGACCGCTATTAATCCGGTCTGTTTCCGAAGCAACGCATTGATTTTTTTGGGGGCTTCATGCCCCCTTTACATAATGTTGAGATCAGGGGGCGGTCCCATGAATTATCGCGTGATATCAGAAAAAACGTTAAACGAATATCTTCAGGAGGCGGATACTTTGCTGATCGATCTTCGCAGCCGCAGTGATTATGAAAACCGGCATATTCCCGGTGCTGTCCGGCTGGACTGGGAACGTGCCGTCAGCGAATTTCCATCACTGCTCAAGGACTACGAAACCGCTCACAACAGGCTGCCGGCGCACATCGTTCTTTACTGTGATTCCGGTCATATCAGCCTTATCACGGCAAGAGATCTTGCAGTCCGCGGCTACACGGTCATGAGCTTAAACGGTGGTTTCCACCGCTGGCACGGCACCGCCGTCTCTTGAAAATATCATGCCGTTCTGCTAAAATTTTTTCGGAGGTCCGCCTCTTTGCAACAATTTATTCAGAACGGAGATTACCATGGATAGTTTTATTTTCAGTATAAACGCAACTGTACCAATCTTTGCCATTATGATACTTGGCAATATTTTTAAATGCATCGGGATTATCGATGATCATTTTGCTTCGGCCGCAAACCGTTTTGTCTTCAAGGTCTGCCTGCCATGTCTTGTTTTTCTGGATCTGGCAGGCACAGATATCCGGCATCATTTTGATGTGAAATATGTCGGATTCTGCTTTGTTGCCACTCTTTTTTCGATCCTGTCGGTGTGGATCGTTGCGAAGCTTACTCTGAAGGACAAGCATTCGGTCGGTGCCTTCGTGCAGGGTTCTTACCGCAGCAGCGCCGCCATTCTCGGCGTTGCCTTTATCCAGAATATTTACGGCAACTCCGGTATGGCACCGCTTATGATCATCGGCTCTGTGCCGCTGTACAATATTTTCGCCGTGATCGTTCTGACCTTTGAAAGCGGACACACCGATGCGGACTCCTCCGCCAATATCCGCAAGGCATTTATCAATATTCTGAAGAATCCGATCATCATCGGCATTGTCCTGGGACTCATCGCATCTTTTATCAACCTGCCGCTCCCGGGCATTGTAAGCAAGTCCATTAATAATCTTGCCGTCATGACCTCTCCCCTTGCTCTGATCTCGATCGGTGCAAGCTTCGAGGGCAGAAAGGCACTGGCAAAGCTGAAGCCGACCTTTGCGGCCTCCTTTATGAAGCTTTTGGGTTGGGCAGCAATCTTCCTTCCGATCGCAGCATTCTCAGGTTTCCGCGATCAGGAGCTGATCGCACTGCTGATCATGCTCGCCTCCCCATGCACGCCTGCGGCATATATTATGGCAAAAAATATGGATGGTGACGACATACTTGCTTCGAGCATCGTGGTCGCCACCACCCTGTTATCTTCAGTCACCCTGACCTTCTGGATCTTCCTGCTCCGTCTGTTGAGCCTGATCAGTTAATGTCGGGGATTCACCTATAATATTTCTTATGTCCCGATTATTTGAAATATAATTTTGCCTGCCAAGGCACTTGAAAATCCGTGAACTCTGTCTAAAAAATTGTCTTGTCACTGACGGATTTTGAAAAGTCTAATTGCTTTGCTGCTTTGATATTTGATAAACGCATCCTACCGTACGCGCCCCGAGGTGGGATTCAGGTGTTTCGAAAGGCACTTGCACCCGCCGGTACATAACGCCCCAAGTTTCACAAATACATATTTATAATTTAGTGAATGCTTGGGGCGTTATGTACCGTTGCGTGGTGCAGTGGTAGCGGGAGCGTGCCGTCCGAAATAACTGAGCCCACCTACGGGGCTCAGTCGTGCGGATGCGTATTTATCAAAGCATTGCAAAGCAAAGACTTTTCAGAAATCCTACTGATCTGCGTCAATTTTTTCGTTATAGTTCACGGATTTTTCAGTCCTTTGGATGGCAAAATACCATGTGGATAATTGGTCATAAGAAATAATATGACCACACGTTTACCATCATTTTAAGTGGTATCTTTTAATTTGTATAGGCAACATCGGAGTCTAGTTTATAGTCGTAGCGTTCCCATGTGACGTCGACGGCGGTTGTTTTGCCGCGTTGATATTCTATGTTGATCATTGCCTTGCGACCGCGATATGCAAACATGCCAAGACTTACAATGATGCTGCTTCCATCGCTTCCATACAAATAGTTTTCGAAGGATTGATGATCTTTTCTTTCCAGTCGGATATACATGGTCTTTCCCGGTTGGATGACAAGTTCAGCATCATCGGCAAGTTTGCGATACGCATTGTTTTTCCTCTGCTTATACGATATCGCCATCTGGTCGATCGAGTTCACATCATTTCCGAGACCTCCCATTTCCATATCTCCGATAAAGAAGTCGAAGCCACCGCCCCAGCTTGTCCGGCTGTTATATTTCTTTCCAAAACAGATATCTCGTTCGTCCGTAGAGTGGATCTTAAATTCATAATATTTGATTCGTCTGGCATTCTTTACATTGATCTGAGCCATGCATTTTCCGTCGGAATTATCGGTTGCGAGCCAGCGCACCTCGGATCTTTCCCCAAGCTTACGTTCGCCGCCAACGATGGCATATGGTCTGACCTGATAAGTGTACACCTGCTCCGGCTGTGCCGTGTAATCCTCATAAAGAAAACCTCTTTTCCCCGTGTCAAGCTTTGTCTTCTGAAGCTTTTGTTTCTTCACAACGTCAATCCTTTGCATATTACTCTTTGTCGTACCGCGGTATATTTCAAAGCCATCCGCTTGAACCGAGCCAAAGGTTCGGAATACGAGACGGGAAAAGCCTTTGTCTCCTCTGATGTCATCAATTGACTGATCCAGCGTTGTGCCATACATTTCACAGAATATCTCGCGGCTGTTTCCCTCGCTCTTCGGATCTAAAAGCCACATTCCTCCCTCCTGGAATACCTCGATCTCATAACGAAATACATCGCCGTAAGAAAACTTCTGTGTAAACTCATACTGCTTCTTCCCCGGCTTGTATGTTTTTGTCATTTCCTTCCGGTCAGGCTTATCGTCCCGGACGCGGTATCTGGTCAATCGATATTCTTGTGCATTGGTCAGCGCCTCCCAACTCACCTTGATCGTCTGTTTCTTCTGATCGAGCTTTACCTGCAAATAATCTTTTCTATGTACCATTGACAGAATTTCTTCCTCATCTGCAACCGGCGCAGCTGTTGGATCCGGTGTCTGCGCCGTATAGGACTGCTTTCCGGCACCACCGCGCTGCCGCATACTTTCCTCACGATCCGTCCACAGGATTGCGCCGATTACTATGATACCCAGTAATATAACACCTGTCACTATAAGAATTTTCTTGTTTATTGTTTGCATGGCACCACTCCCTTCCTGCAAAAAAGGGCAAAACCAGCGTTTTCCCCTCCAAGAATTGCTTCGCAATTCTCGTTGACATAACACTACGCTACGAGCATTTTCCTATATATCAAAAAGCTGTCCCACATTTATGAGACAGCCTCTTACCTTTCATGCTAAACCATCTTACACTTGCGTAAATAATTTCTGCTCCACAGTCTGTATTTCGGCTTCGGAGTAATCCATAGAAAGGATCATTTCACGGGATAATCCGCTTCCCAGCATTTTGCGTATTGCCTCCAAACGCCCTGCCGTCAATCCTTCTGAACGTCCCTCAGCCAATCCCTCCGAACGTCCTTCTTCGCGAACGATTTTTTCACGTTCCTCCGCATAACTTTTCGCATAATCCTCTACTGTTTTGCACATTTTCCCCAAACCTCCCTCCGTCTCTTTGAAATACTTAACTGCTTTGCTTAATGCGGGGAATCTGGCATCTTCAAATACATCTTTTCGTAAAAATAACTGGAGTAGTTCGGATTTGTCCGAACCATCCTTCACTACTGTATTGGCAAAGAAGATATCTTCCCCGTCATCTACAGGAGCATACCCCTCATTTGTTTTCATGCACCTTTTCACATGTGTGATCATCTGCCCGTTATGTAGAGCGTCATACTCCGTAATATATAAGATGGTTACCTGCGGGATATCCGAAAAATCGGTTCCCTTTGGCGTATATGCTGCCGTAGTTGATGATGCATAAAACCGATTCCTCTTGATATCGTCATTACCGGAACCCTTCTGCATCTCAATGTTCATATATGTTCCGTTTTCCAGAATACAGAGTACATCCAGAATAATCTCTCTGTGTAAACTCGTGATAACACACTGCGGTGTTACGCTTACCACTTTTAGCTGTGGCCGGTCCAACAGTGTGCGGAGTATCTCCTGGCAGACTTCCTTTCGTTCCGCCACCAGCCGGAACATGGCATCATCAATGATCCTTAAATTCTCTGCTGTTTCTCTTATCACTTTTGAATATTGTTCAGTACCCACTGCCTTACCTCGCTTCCCCTACTTATCGTAGACGTGTTCCAAAACAAGTAGGATTCAGCTTCTGGCCTGACATCCCCGCTTGCTTTATGGGGATACCTGGCCCGGAAGGTATCATATGAGCTCTGCTTGAGAGACTCATTTAAGTTCTTTGTTTATATGTTCATCATATCATCATTGGTCACGCAAATCAACACCAGCTCGTTAACCGGTGGCGTAAATTCATCTTTGGATTGTGTATTGCAGAATATGCCTGTCGTGCTTTGAAGCACTAAATGCGAATAAATAGGTTTATTATACTCTTTTTTGCATTATTGACAAGCCCGTTTTTAACTGGAAACGATACTAAGGATATGTAACTGAGAAATGACTTCGTACAAGCTGTCTCTTCAGGTTCTGCGGATATACCTTATCCGTCACCGCAAAAATCTGTATCATCAGTACCTGTCGGTAATTCTTCTGCTCCAACGCCGTACGAAGCAGCGCCTCATATTCCTCCTCTGTCAAACGGTTCTGAATATCTTCGTGGTTGCTCTTTTTGCGGATATTGAGGCTTTTGCACTGCAGATCTGTACGACCGGCAAACTTACAATACGACTTAATACTGGCAATGATCGAATTAATACTACGCGCCTCATATCCTGCTTCCGGCAATGACTTCAAAAACGCATCCAATGAATTCTGAGACAAAGTCTGTGTTTGATCAGACAAAAAATGTGCGAGCTTTTTCACGTCTCGCACATACTTTTTCACTGTATTCAATTTTACGTTAGAATCCATCAGATACGATTGAAACTGTTTGATATCTGATGAAGTGAGCGAATGAGTCATAATACATATTATGTCGCTTTTTTTATAGAATCGTTGGAAAGATCCTGTTTTTCCTGCTTCCGGCAGCATTATCGCTTTGTTCAATCTTCTGATACCACTGCTCCCATTTCTTTTTGTCCGATCCGGAAAGGGTACTCATAAAACACATCATCTCCAGAGGAAATAATATCCGCTGTGAAAGATAGGTGTTGTCTGCCATAACACGGACGTTTTCGGCTGTTGCCAGTATGATCCCGGATTCTGTTGTCCGTACCGGCTCATGCTCTGCCAGCCCCCCATCTTTGTGGTCAACGACCATGTTCATCTGATCGAGCTGCTGCTTATGCTCCTTTCCGGTTGATTTCACGTAGATGCGGGTTGTGTCAATGCTGCTGTGTCCAAGTACATCAGCGAGCTTGACGATATCTCCTGTCTGCTGATAGAACTCCCTTGCAAACAAATGGCGCAGATTATGGGGAAATGCTTTGCCGGAGGGCACTCCGGCTGCCATTGCCGCTGCTTTCATCCGCCGCCATACTTCCCTGCGGTCAACCGGCTGATGGTTGCGGTTCTGAAAGACGGCACCTTCACAGATATTATGCTTCTGTACATATTCTTTCAGCAGTTCCTGCAGGGCGGACGGTAACAGGATCCGGCGCACCTTTCCCTTGTTATGGACATCGACCATGCCGTTTTGTAAGCATGCTACATTGATGTAGCTGAGTTCACCGACACGGATGCCGGTTCCGGCGATCGTCTGCAGAAGTCTTGCTGTTTTCTCTTCTCCCTGGCGGCTGGCTGTGCTGACCATTCTTTTATATTCTTCCATGGTCAGCTCTTTTTCTTCGTTTTCAAATGCGGTTCGCTGTACTTTGATCGTCTTGATGCACAGATCGTTCCATTTCATAACGATGCAGAACCGATTGATCGCTGTGAGAAATGAGTTGATGCTGTTCGCTTTATAACCACCCTGTTCCTCCAGTTCTTTTTTGTATGCGATCATCAGGTCTCTGGTGAGACCTCTTCCGTCAGCATACGTCTGCAGTTTCCGCACATCACGTACATATTTGTGGATGGTGTTTGGTGTTTTTTCAGATTTTTTTAATTCTTTTTCAAACCGGGCGATATTCTGCTCTGTTACGATTTTTTCTTTCATCTTTTGTCCTGCTTTCTCCAATAAATGGCATATTTTCTATCATTATATCCAAACAAACCCGGAAGCAAAAGAAGGGAACGCCTCCCCCTGCCTTTCTGCCTGAAATAATTCTTCAAAAAAATATACTCGTAAGAAAGTAACTTACGAGTATATTTTTTAAGCCCTATAAAACAGAGGAAAAATTTCCACAATCGCCTACAATAACCGGTCACATAATGCTCCCCAGCCAGTAGATCACCCCGACCACCCAGCTGCAAAATATTCCATACAATATCACGGGTCCCGCGATCGTAAAGATCTTGCAGCCGATACCAAAGACCTGTCCCTCTGCCTGAAACTCGATCGCCGGTGATACAACGGAATTGGCAAAGCCGGTGATCGGCACGATGCTTCCCGCGCCGCCAAACTGTCCCAGCTTCTGATAGATGTTTAGTCCGGTCAGGATAATACTTAGCAGGATCAGAGACAATGTGGTATAAAGCCCCGCCAGCTCCTTATCATTGCCGAGATACTGATAAAGACTGTTAAAGCCTTCTCCCACGACACAGATCGCGCCGCCCACCAGAAACGCCTTGGCACAGTTTAAGAAACGATTGCTTTTCGGCGTGATATTGCTGACGTAGTCATTATATTTTTGCTTCTGTTTTTCGCTGTCTTTCTCCTGAAGAACCTCCTCAATGGATGGGTCATTATTTGAATTCATATCACTCTCTCCTTTTCTCTGTCCAATTTTACGGACACGTCAATTTTATGGACATATCTGTTTTAATGCTGCATCCGGAAATATAGTTGATAGAAGCAGGCAATCGCCTTGCCAAGTGCAAGCGCCAGGATCACAAGCGGAAGTCCCGTCGCGAGCTTTACTCTCTGTACCAGAACCGGAATGACCTTAAGCGTTTCCGCCAGCGCCATGGCAAGACAGCCCACAAAGATGCCGGAAAATAGTCCGAACACGGCTAATGTCGCACTTCCAAACGGAATGGAAATGTGAAATACCGTCAGTACTGCCCCTGTTACACCTCCCAGAAATATACAGTTTTCCAGAAAATAGACACGGTTCGCTGTATGCAGACGGCTCGCCAGCCTCGGCAGCATTTCTAGAATAGAGATAAATGCGAACACGCCGCCGGCAACACTGATTCCGCCCGCAAATCCGATCACTCCCAATAAGATCAACTTCCATATCATGAGATTTCTTTGCCCTCCCTGGATGCATTTTTGATGATCGCATTGTTCATTTCCTGCTCATAATTGCGCATTTCCAGATGAAGCGGTGTCGGATCATCCCTCTCATTCCGGGCAGAGAAATGATTGTAAAAGCCGAGGATTCCTATGGCAATCCCCACGCAATAGGTGATCTCCATGATGCTGCCCTTGGTCTGCTCCGTCCCCATGACCAGCCTGTAGAACAGAGAAAATACATCACCCACGCTGACATCCGTGTTAAATGTCATAATTGTAAAACCTGCGCCGAAAAATATGATCAGACTGACAAAGGCAGCCTTGACAATCTCCAGCCACTTGGCAGGCTTCGGTGTGTCCTTATACTCTACGATAAAATCCGTTTCTCCGATATTGATCACCTGCAGACCCGGGCGCTGTTTCTGCAAAAGCTCAATGACCTTCATCGCCGAAAAGACAAGCTTTTGCTCTTTCTCCTGCGAAAAAGTATAAAGCACCAGCTTGCCGGATTCCTTCTGCAGCGTCTGATCCGCAGTCAGGATCTCGGCAACATCCTCCAGTAGAACTTTTTTGTGTGACACCTGACTATTTTGTTCCAATTTTAAGTAGATAATATCTGACTTCATTGTCGGTTCCCTCCTGCTCCACAAATTTGCCGTTTGCATAGGTTGTCCGTGCATTACGCATAATTGCTATATAGCAGACGGTACTTAAGGTCATGATGCCAATGAGCAACACATAAAACCACATTTTCTTTTTCCGCATTGCATACTCCGCCTTTCTCTTTTGTGTAAAGCATTTCCAAAATCGGAAATTTTATACTAGTTGTTGACGCAATCGAAGCAGAATTTTCTTTTCCAGGCGGCTGACCTGCACCTGACTGATCCCAAGCTCAGCCGCCACCTGCGTCTGCGTCATGTCCTCGTAATAACGCAGACGGATCAGTTTGCGTTCCTTGTCGCTCAGCGTATCAAGAAGCTGTTCCAGCAAAACATGATTGATCACATGCTCTTTTTCTGCATCAACTCCGGAGTCTGTTTCTCCGGTATTGGCTCTTGCAACTGCTGTTCTTGACACATAACCGACACTTGCATTCTCCCCGGCAACCACCTGATCGATCAGGCAGATCTCTTTGCCCTCCGGCTGATAGACCGGACGATAGATAGAGTCCACATCCCTGTTTGCCTCGATTGCCACTGCAATCTCCTCCGGTGCCAGCTCGGTTGCAGCCGCAATCTCATCAACCGTCGCCTGCCGTCCAAGCTCCTGCCCCAGCCGCTGCGCTGCCACTTTGATTTTCCATCCATTCTCTTTCATGGTACGACTGATCTTTATCATTCCGTCATCCCGCATAAACCGCTTTATCTCCCCCATGATCATGGGCACTGCGTATGTACTGAACCTGACCTCAAAGTCCAGATTAAAATGATCGATCGATTTGATCAGCCCGATGCAGCCAATCTGAAACAGATCCTCCGGATCATATCCTCTTCCATTGAAACGTTTCACAATATTCCAGACAAGTCCCACATTTTCTTCCACCATACGATCTCTTGCCTGTCGGTCTCCGGCACGGGCTTTTTTCAATAATTCTATCGCATCCATAGGATCCTCCATACCTCTGAAATCCCCATTTTACAGGGAATTTTCACACGAATTGCCGATACGCTTACTGAGTTTTACCCGCGTGCCTTTTCCCACCTCCGAATACACCTGCAGCTCATCCATGAATGCCTCCATAAAGGCAAAGCCCATCCCTGACCGCTCCCACTCCGGCTTAGTTGTATACAAAGGCTCCATCGCTTTTTCGATATCCGGGATCCCAACTCCGTGATCTGTGATCTCCACAAATACCTCCTGCCCCTTGATCTCACAGGTAATCTCGATCAGTCCCTCCCCGTTGTTGTAACCGTGAAGAATGCTGTTTGTCACCGCTTCCGAAACTGCTGTTTTGACATCCGCCAGCTCCTCTAGTGTCGGATCAAGCCTTGTAATATATGCCGCCACAACCGTTCTTGCAAATGCTTCATTCTGCGAATTGCTATCTATGATCAGCTTCATTTGTCCTGTCCTCCTCTTTTATTCAGTCCTGCCACCGCCTGCTCCGGCGTGGCGTACCGCTCGATGATCTTAAACAGCCCGGACAGCCGGAAAATCCGCTCTATTTCATTTCCCACATTAGTCACAGCCGCCTTGCCGCCCCGAAACATTACTCTCTTGTAACGTCCCATGATCAGACCGATTCCGGAACTGTCCATAAAATCGGTCTTTGCAAAATCGAAAATAATATGTCGAATATTGCCGGCATCGATCAGCCGGTCCGACTGCTCCCGCAGCAGATTCACCGTATGGTGGTCAAGATCCTGTGATATGTAAATGATCAGACAATTCTGCTGTATCTCATAATGGATCGATTCTCTTTCTTTCTGGTTCAAAATATCTCCTCCTTCTCTCCAAAAATATAAAGCCCATAAAGAGTCGCTTGCGACTCTTTCGCGCTCGAGCGGTGCTGTTTACAGCTAACTTCTTCTCCGCGAGATGCGCATCCTCGCGGAGCGTTTTTTGCTTTATAGGAAACGAGAAGTTTCCTATAAAGCAAAAAAGACCTGCCAGAGTCATACGTTATGTATACTCTGACAGGTCTCCCTATCATTTTCTCATGCGATATTCTGTGGTTTCCCACCTTGTCTTATGTGTTACTGACCAATCTCACGCAGTCTGCTCTTTGCCTCCGCAACTCTTGAGGAATCCGGATAATCATTGACCACCTGATCATAATACTGCTTTGCGGTCTCAAAATCGGACTTCTGCTGATAGCAGCGTCCCAGGAAATACATGGCATCGGTATTATCCGCGTTGAATTTGAGAGACTTTTTCAAAAGCTTGATCGCCTTATCATAGTCCTTCTGTCCGGAATAATCACCCTGACCATTATAGCAGTCTCTTCCCTTTTCAAAATAGGAGGTCGATGCTGTATCGTAGGTTTCCTTCTTGATCTTGTTATAGAACTTCTTAGCTCCGTCACCGGACAGACTGTCGGCATCCACCTTGTCCAGTGCCTTTGCCGCAGACAGCTTATCATCATTCATGTAATACTGCATTGCCTGAATGAGATTATCATAGACCGCCTGAACACCGTCCAGATCAGTCGGACTGCCACTCTGGTAATCGGATAACCGCTTTGTCAGCTCATCCACCTGCTTCTGAAGCTCCGTGTTAGCATTCTTCAAGGTACTGACATCGCTTTCTCCGGATGCCAGATTCTCGCTATAGGTCTTGAATGCCTTATTATCGTTGCTGCTTGATCTCTGTTTCAATGCCGGTGTGATCAGAAACTGCATGATCACAATACCTGCGATCAGACCGAGAAGCACATGAACAAACGGCAGAACGGAAGGCTTCTCCTCCTTGTACAACGTAATCGGCTTGTACGCATTGTCATCCACTCTCGGAAGTGTTTTGCGTGCCGGCTGCTCACTTTTCTTTTCTTCCTTCGGCGTACCGGTCTCCCCTTTGATATGGACGTCTGACAGCTCCTTCAGATAAGCGAGTGTCGTTGTATTAGTCACATCGACACCGCTGATGGATTTCAACAGCTTGTAAGCACGCACGCGGTTCTCCTTCTTGCCGGTCTTCATATAAAGAAGTGCCAGAAGCTGATGCGCACGTATAAACTTCGGATTGGTGCTGACTACCTTTTTGAGCTGGATGATCGCCATATCCTCATCGCCGTTCTGCGCAGACATTAACGCAGAGTTGTACTTTTTGACCATCTGACTGTATGTCTCCAGACGGTTTGGATTGGACTGAACCAGCTGAATGTAGTGGTCTGCCTCGTTATGCTCCTCCTGAAAATGCTTACTGATCACCCACTCACTCAGTGCGGAAACGATCTCGCCCTCTTCAAAATAAATGAGTCCCAGCAGGTTTCTTGCGTTGGTATTTAATTTGTTAAATTTTAAGCTTTTGTGCAAAGATGCGATCGCTCCGGACAGATCTCTGACCTTTGCCTGTTCCAGACCGCGGTTATAGCAAATATTGGACGCACTGAGAACTCTGCGGTAATTGCGCAGCTCCTGTCCACAATTGTCACAACGATCTTTCTTGAAAGACACCTCTGCATTACATCTTGGACATCTCATGTTTCTTCCCCTATTCTGCTTTCTTTGAGCCTGTATTCACATCTGCCAGAATACTCTGGAGCAGATCCATCACATCGGTTGTACTGTTTCCATAAATGGCATCCTCCGCCTGCTCAATATCAAGACTAGGCTGAAATTTTTCTAATTCTGCCTCGAAATCCATCTTACACTACCTCCATTTATTCATCAAATCATTTTTGCCGCAATAATCGACATTCGTCGGAATTATTTGTCCAATGCCTTTAATTCTTCTTCCACCTTTGCCATCATGCTGGTGTATTTCTCTAATTTCGCTTTCTCCTCAGCGACCTTTGCCTCCGGTGCCTTGCTCATAAACTTCTCGTTGTTCAGCATTCCGTTGACACGCTTTAACTCGCCCTCCAGACGCTTCTTCTCCTTGGTCAGACGTTCCTTTTCCTTCTCGAAATCAACCAGATCAGCCAGTGGCATATAAATGGTTGCCTTCGGAATAACAACAGAAACAGCATTGTCTTCTACGCCTGTCTTATCCATCTGTACAAACAGCTCAGATGCATAGATCATATGCTCATAAGCATCTCGACTTCCCTCGAGTACCTTACAGGTCTCCTCATCATCTGCCACGATATATACCTGCGCCTTGCGGGCATTGGCAACGTTCATCTCGGTACGGATGTTACGGATACCGCGGATCACGTTCTTGATGTGCTCTGCCATTGTCTCTGCTGCAGGATTGTTCCACTCCTCCTTATACTCCGGCCATGAAGAGATCATGATAGACTCCTCCTCTGACTGGATCGTGCAGAAGATCTCCTCTGTGATAAACGGCATATACGGATGAAGCAGCTTCAGAGAATCGATCAGCACGGTACGGAGTGTCCAGAATGCTGCATTTGCAGATGCCGGATCCTTTTCCTGCGCAAAAAGTCTTGGTTTAACGATCTCAATATACCAGTCACAGAACTCGGTCCAGATAAAGTCGTTGATCTTCTGAACCGCAACACCGAGTTCGTATTTCTCCATGTTCTCGGTAACTTCCTTCGCCAGAGTATTTACCTTGGAAAGGATCCACTTATCTGCCTCCTTGAGTTCCTCATAAGCAGGCTCTGTGATCGTATTATCACCCAGATGCATCATAATGAAACGGGATGCATTCCATACCTTATTGGCAAAGTTACGGCTTGCCTCAACACGCTCCCAGTAGAAACGCATGTCGTTACCCGGCGCATTACCTGTAACAAGGGTGAAACGAAGTGCGTCTGCACCGTATTTATCAATAACCTCCAGCGGGTCAATACCATTGCCGAGGGACTTACTCATCTTACGTCCTTGTGAATCACGAACGAGTCCGTGGATCAGAACCGTATCAAACGGAACCTTTCCGGTATGCTCAAGTCCTGAGAACATCATACGGATAACCCAGAAGAAGATAATGTCATATCCGGTAACAAGTGTACTTGTCGGATAGAAATAATCCATCTCCTCGGTGTTGTCCGGCCAGCCAAGTGTGCTGAACGGCCAGAGGGCGGATGAAAACCAGGTATCAAGTGTATCCGGATCCTGACGCATCGGCTTGCCACACTTCGGACAATTGCAGCTGCTTTCCTTGGTAACAACCATCTCGCCACAGTCATCACAGTAAAATGCCGGAATCTGATGTCCCCACCAGAGCTGACGGGAGATACACCAGTCACGGATGTTCTCAAGCCAGTGATAATATGTCTTATCGAAATGAGGCGGTACAAACTTGGTATCACCGTTCTTCACTGCATCGATCGCAGGCTTTGCCAGATCCTCCATCTTCACAAACCACTGAAGAGAAACTCTTGGCTCAACCGTTGTATGACAACGATAGCAGGTACCTACATTATGCTCATGATCCTCGATCTTAAGGAGTGCTCCCTCTGCCTCCAGATCCTTCACGATTGCCTTACGCGCCTCGTAACGATCCATGCCTGCATACTTTGGATAATCGTCCACAATCTTCGCATCGTCTGTCAGGACATTGATGACCTCCAGGTTGTGACGCTTTCCAACCTCGAAATCGTTCGGGTCATGTGCCGGAGTAATCTTTACAACACCGGTACCGAACTCCATATCTACATAATCATCCGCGATGATCGGGATCTGACGGTGTACGATCGGCAGATCAAGCATCTTACCAACCATATCCTTGTAACGCTCATCGTTCGGATTAACAGCAACTGCCGTATCACCGAGCAGTGTCTCCGGACGTGTCGTTGCAAGATCAATATATCCGGTGCCGTCTGTGGTCTTATAACGCAGATGCCAGAAGCTTCCTGCCTGATCCTCATACTCTACCTCAGCATCGGAAAGGGATGTCAGACAATGCGGACACCAGTTGATGATACGCTTTCCACGATAGATCAGACCCTTATTGTAAAGATTAACGAAAACCTCCTTGACTGCCTTAGAGCATCCCTCATCCATGGTGAAACGCTCTCGATCCCAGTCGCAGGAAGAACCGATTTTCTTAAGTTGTTCTACAATACGTCCGCCGTACTGTTTCTTCCAGTCCCATACATGCTCCAGGAACTTCTCTCTTCCGATATCATCCTTGGAAATACCCTGCTCACGAAGCTTCTCTACTACCTTTGCCTCTGTAGCGATGGATGCATGGTCTGTTCCGGGCACCCAGAGTGCCTCATAGCCCTGCATTCTCTTAAAACGGATCAGAATATCCTGAAGTGTGTTATCCAGTGCATGTCCCATGTGGAGCTGTCCTGTGATATTTGGCGGCGGCATAACGATCGTAAATGGTTTCTTGCTGCGATCTACCTCCGCATGAAAATATTTTTTCTCCTGCCATTTGTCATAAGTTCTTTTCTCAATGTCCGCAGGATTGTAGTTTTTCTCCAGTTCTTTTGCCATTATCTTACATCCTTTCTTCTCATTATCTATAAAATTATATGCTTTATCATCACTTGGCAGAGCTTCAAAGCCCCTTAATATGAGCTCGTCAGAGCTCCTTAGATCTTACGTTTGTCCACCGGGTTAAGTCCAAAGCTTTCATACGTACAGTCATAATACTTCCAAAAATCTTTCGCCTTGGAAAACAGATTATCGTATACCCTGCCGTTTAATTCAACCCACGCATGACTGGTGTCGTGGCAGACATATACGTTCCGGTAACCGATCTCATGAAACAGAAATGCCAGTGCCGATGATTCGGACACGCAGCAGCCTGCATGATGCTTGAAAATATCATTGGCAAAGGTGGATTCCCAGCCCTTTTTCTTGTAGATCGGCTCCAGAAAACGATATCGTCGGTAATCACATTTCATGATGTACCGATAACATTTCATTTTCTTTTGCTCCATCGTATCCGACGGCTTTGTGATCTTTGCTGCGACCCTTGCCGCCGTACGCATCGTGTCGATCTTTCGTACATTCAGCCTGCTTTTGACCGCATGATCCTTCCGGATGCGGATACCGTCCACCTTTCCCTGATGTACCATCACACCACTTGCACGGTCAAGATAATAATACTGACCGGCTAATTTCAGCCAGCCCTTATGCATATCTCCGCTTTTATCGAAATAATATGTCTTCTTCCGTATGGTAATAAAAGAATGCTTCAGCTTCTTTCCACCGCAAAAAACATAATTCGTCGTATATTTCCTGTGCACAAGCCTGCCCGGCACCGGTGTTACTGTCGGTTTGACCGTCGGCGATGGCTTTACTGTGGGCGGCTTGCTCTCTGCCGGCTTCGCCGTGGATGCCGCTGCAGGACTTTCCGACAAAGCTGCATCCGCCGGCTCCGGCGAATTCACAGACTTTACTGTCTCCGGAGTGTTCTCCGGGCTGTCGACTCGAAAAACACCTCTGGAATCATCATAAAAGGAAATGCCTGCATGGACATTTGCCTCATGTTCCTTTACGGCTGCCTCACCGGTCCGCACTGCACCTCCGGTCAAAAGCAGGACTGCCGTCAATGTCAGGACGGTTCCCGTCCAAAATCTGTTCTTATTCATGCTTCTTCCGCCTATTCTACACTATCTACGATCCATGTCTTTCTGTTCTCGGTGTGACAGTAGACGACGAAACCGTCATATTTGGCAATACCATCATATTCATTCTCATAATAGCAGCTTGCTGCTTTGGAAAGCTTCTTGTACTTTCCGATGGCCTTCACAAGACTGGTCAGCTTCTTTCCAATATATTTCTTCGCCTTTTTCTTCTGCTGCCGGATCTTCTTCCGGGATTTCTTTGTCTTCTTCCCGGAAGTCGTTGTCTTCTGCGTCTGTGTCGTCGTTGTTGAACGGCTGGCAGCACTGACATATACTGTTTCCATTCCTGCCTGACCGGCAATATCCGATGTCGGCGCCGTCATGCTGACTGCCAGAATACATGCCAACAGACTTGTAAGTGCTCGTTTATTTTTTTTCATACTAATCCTACATCCTTTCTCAGTCCTCAGATTTCGGACCGCTGGCACAATATCTGCAAAGCACATGATCTCATACGATTGCCTCTTTTACAGATCAATGCCTACAGTATCATGCTCATTTTATCACATATTCCCCCAGAAATCCAGTTGTGTAGTAGTTTCTGTCTTTTTTTGTGATAATTTCCAGCCGATAGTCATCTGACGGCATGGAGGAGATATCAATATACGCACCGTAGCTGTAGGAACGGTCTGCTTTTTCGTCCATCGGATCATAGACTGACGGAAACGCCTCAAACATCAGAAGGTTCTTTTCCCCATAGAAGCTGATATAAACCGGCGAATCGTCATCCGTAAAACGGGGATCCGTCTGACCGCTGACCCGGAGCACCCCGTCCTGCTTCTCCGTTTCCATTGTGGCAGTCGTTCCTTTGATCTCTTCCACATCCTTATCAAAGGAAACGCCCGGTGCCATCATATACGGCACTCCCTCCAGTAATGTCGGGATCTGCCGCTGCGCCAGCTCGATCACCACATCATCCGCCTTACTCTGTGACAACAGGCTCAGATCATACGGCACCTCCTTGGTGAAAAATCCCTTCTTATACTCCTGTGCCACAAACGGGACAAGCGCATTGCCAAAGGAATCCCGGTACATTAAAATGTTCCGGTGCTTTGTTTTCTTTCCTCCGGCAGATGAGTCCACAGATTTATTCTCCGTTCTGATCTCCATCTGCTCCGTGGACACCACCTTATTGGTATAGCGGTAATCCTGCTTTTTCGAATAGATCACGTTCCAGTCCTTTTTGCTGCTCTTCGGAAACAACATCCCCTGAAGATCTCCGTCAAAACTTTTCTTTCTGGTATACGCCTCCTTCTCATAGGAGGTATGCTTCTTTCCAAGGGCATCCAGAATATTCTCACAGGCAATGGAGGCTCCGAGATTATTCCAATGTGTGTCCAATTTATGGTACACCTGCTCCTTCTGCTCAGAAAGGACTTCGCGCAGATCGACATAATGAACCCCCTGCTCCTTCATTGAAGTGATCAGAGCATTCAAATTACCCTGTCCGTTTAATGGGACATACCGGTCCGGCATATATTCTCCGTAAAGCGTGTTCTTATTCGGTGCTGCCACAAATACAAAATCAGCATCACAGACCTCAACGCCCTGTTCAATCAACTTCAGGACTCTGGCACAATTGTGGATCTGCCGTTTATTCAGACAGTTCCGTTTCATATAATCGTCTAATGTCTCCTCAAAAAACAGCCATCCATCCTTGCCGACGATCACCTTTTCATTTGCCGAGCTTTGAAACAGATCCGCCTTCACCCCGGCATCTGCCGTGATAAGTTCCTGCCGGAACGCAAAATGATCCGCCATATAATCGGTCAGCTCCTGAAAAAACTGCAGATTCACCTTTCCGTCCGTCACCGGCTGTGGCAGTGCTTCGTCATGCTTCTTCTCTATGCTCAGATCCGCCTTGTAGAAGCGCATTCCCACAAATGGAACAAGAAGCAGTCCCATAAATATTATGATAAAAAGTTTCTTCTTCATCAAGCCATCCTTTCCTCTGCTCAAAACAAAAAGTGCAGCGAAACAATGTATCCGGCTCTTCGCTTTCTGCAGATCAGCTTCTCTTTTTAGAACCGGAAATAAATAAATGGGTTGTAAGCCGCTCCGGCAAGACTGCAGACGCACAAAAACAAAAGCACCAGTACACCGAGATACTTAAGTACCTCCCATACCGCCGCATATCTGTCCCGCAAGCTTCCGGTACATTTCAAAAGCTTTGCCGTCACCGGATAGGAAAACAGGATTCCGCCGGCGATCAGCACCACCGTATATCCATCAAGCTGCTCCATCAGAAAGCTGCGGGACACCAGATCAAACCGCAAGCCGGTAAACATCGTCCGGATCATCCTCCAGCCATACGCCGCCGTGTCTGCCCGAAACATAACAAATGCCGTGATCGCAATGATCCATGTGTACAGATTCCCGATCCACTTAAACCGGCACTTGCGGATCGGCAGAACCGTATCCTCCAGTACGTTCATAATACCGTGGATCATTCCCCAGATCACAAAGGTCCAATTGGCACCATGCCATATTCCTGTCAGAAGAAAAACAAGCAGCTTGTTGCATTCTGTGCGAAGCTTTCCCTTTCGGTTGCCCCCGAGCGGAATATATACATATTCCTTAAACCAGGAAGACAGGGAGATATGCCAGCGACGCCAGAATTCATGAATGCTGTCCGCACTGTACGGATGCTTAAAATTCTCCTGAAAATGAAATCCAAACATGGATGCCATACCGATTGCCATATCGGAATATCCACTGAAATCATAAAATATCTGAAGCGCATAACACACAGCACCCAGCCAGGCAACCGCCATCCCGTACTGTCCGATATTCAGGGCAAATACATGATCTGCCACCTTTCCCAGTCCATTTGCAAAGATCAGCTTCTTAAATAAACCTTTTACAAAACGGCAGATGCCATCTGCAATCTCTGTCTCGTTCAGACAACGGTGATCGATCTGCTCCTCGATCTCATTCCACCGGACGATCGGACCGGCGATCAACTGCGGGAAGAATGAAATGTAGAGAAGCACCTTCATGAAGTCCTTCTGACACATGTCCCGATTTCGGTACACATCGATCACATAGGACATTGCCTGAAATGTAAAAAAGGAAATCCCAACCGGCAGCCTGATCGCCGGAACCGGAAGTGCAATTCCAAACAAAGCATTAACATTCGTAACCGCAAAGCCCGCATATTTGAATACACCGAGAACAGCCAGATCACAGATTACTGCAAGCACAAGGAGCAGTCTTTTCATCCTCTTACCGCGAACCGCCACAATGCCTCTGCCAAAGCCATAATTGACGCCTGCCGATGCGATCATCAGAAATACATACACCGGCTCGCCAAATGCATAAAAGATCAGACTTGCCAATGTCAGAAATGCGTTCTGCGCCCACCGCTGCCGGATCAGTAAACTGCCGATAAATGTCAATGGCAGAAACGCAAATAAAAATATCGCCGAACTAAATACCATCTTTTGTCCTTTCCGATACCAGAAGAAAAAGAGCCCCGAAGGACTCTCCTTGATTTATATTCGTATGGAATTATGCAAGTTTGCTCTTAGCAACCTCAACGAGAGAAGCGAATCCCTCCGGATCAGAGATAGCCATTTCAGAAAGCATCTTTCTGTTGATATCAATCTCAGCGAGCTTCAGACCATACATGAACTTGCTGTATGAAAGACCGTTAAGTCTTGCTGCTGCGTTGATACGAGCGATCCAAAGACGTCTGAACTGTCTCTTTCTCTCTTTTCTACCTGCGAAGGAAGAAGTCAGGGCTCTCATAACAGACTGCTTAGCCACTCTATACTGCTTAGATCTTGCTCCTCTATATCCCTTTGCAAGCTTTAAAACTCTATTGTGTTTCTTCTTTGCATTTAATCCGCCTTTAATACGTGCCATTTGTCTTTCCTCCTTTTATTATTTAGAATATGGTAAAATGCGCTTCATCATCTTAGCGTTTGTTGCATCTACCTCTACAGCTTTTCTCAGGTTTCTCTTTCTCTTTGTTGACTTCTTATTCAGGATGTGGCTCTTGTAAGCTTTCATCTTCATAAGCTTTCCTGTTCCTGTAGTTTTGAAACGCTTTGCAGCTGCGCGCTTTGTTTTCATTTTTGGCATGATAGTTTCCTCCTTATTTGCATAATATTTATAAACCGGCGTATCTGTCTGCGACAAAACACCATCTTGAAAGCCTTGCTCACCGGTAAACGGTCAGCCAATCTTTACTGTCTCTTCTCTGATAAGAACATTACCATGGTACGACCTTCCATCTTGGCAGGCTTGTCAACAACGGAAATGTCCTCAAGCTTCTCATAGAAGCTGTCCAGAATCTGCTTGCTGTAATTGATGTGTGCGAGCTCACGACCACGGAAACGAAGCGATACTTTAACACGGTCGCCCTTACTCAGGAACTTTCTCGCCTGATTTGCCTTTGTGTTCAGGTCATTGACATCGATATTCGGAGACAAACGGATTTCCTTGACTTCCATTGTTCTCTGCTTTTTCTTTGCCTCTTTCTCACGACGTGCCTGCTCATAACGGTACTTACCGTAATCCACGATCTTACATACCGGCGGCTTTGCGTTCGGTGCAATCTTTACCAAGTCAAGATCTGCTTCTCTCGCAAGCTTCATGGCATCTCGTGCTGACATGATTCCCAACTGTTCCCCGTCCTCGCCGATCAGACGAATCTCTCTGTCTCTGATCTGCTCATTTACTGCTGTCCTACTAATGATTCTGCACCTCCATAAAAAAAGTGGATAAGCAAAGCTCTATCCACTGATCCTATCACAAATCCCAAACCTGAGATTGATGTCATTATTTAACCCGAGTCACGCTCTGTGCTAAGGTGAGAGTGGATTTCTCTGCTTTGTTGTTATATTCTCCGTTGTACATCGGCTGTATTTCAGCACATTTACTGCACAACAAAAATCATGTTATCATATGTTTTTTTATTTGTCAAGCACTTCTTTGATGATTTCCGAACCGTTTTCACTGCTTCCAGCCACTTCACGGATCTGCTTTTCATAGTCCTCTTTGACTTCAGTGTTATAACGGATCTGCTCACGCAGCTTCTGCCGTCTCTGATTCAGGTCATGACGGATTTCCACCATCTCGCGGTCATCTAAGATTGCGTAGGTCTGCACCAGCCATACCTCGGTGTCGGAAACCTCATGGCGGTCAAGCTGCTGCTGCAATGCATCATTACTCTTAGAAAGCTGCTCGGTGTTTTCCCGGAACCTCCGCTCGTATTCCTTCGCCTTACAGTATTCCCCCCAGAGTTCTTCAAAATCAGCAGCATTTTTCACACCAAACTTTTCACGGTTATAATCAAGCACACTGACATTGTTGACATACTTGATCTTCGTCCTGTTCAACAGTTCCACTGCCTTGTTATATTTCTTCTCGGATAATGTGATCTCGTACCGGTTCTTGTTAGACTCAGTAAAGATCACAACCGCAGATACCGCCGCAAGTGCCAGTGTCCCAATATACGGATAGGTCATGTTGCTGTCCAGATTAAAGTACAGCAATATAAACAGCACGATCAGCGAGCCGATCAGACCGGATATGCCCTTGGCAAGCTTTTTTAAAAAATCCTGTCTCCCGGCAATCTCTCTCTGATTCTCCTTAATATATGCCTTTTCTGCCTCGAGATGCTTCATATCACTGTCGATCGCCTTCTGGTACATCTCATTCTCATACATTTTCTTGATCTCATCGATCAGCTCGTCCTGATACCGGTCAAACCGCCGCATCTGACGCTCTGTGATCGTGAGTGTCCGGTTCTTATATTGATTTCTCTCCTGCAGCAGACGCTGGATCCGTTTGCAAAGCTCGAGCAGTTTTTCTCTTTCTTCACCTGCAATCCGGTCAATCTTCTGAATGTCCGTCAGGTATTCCGTCACCTGCCCGTATTCTGCACGGGCAATCTCTGTCTGCCGCTCACATTCCCGGATCGACTCGAGACAGGCCTGTACGAAGCGCTTCTGCTCCGCTTTCCCCTTTGGAACCACACGCTCTGCCGCAAGCTCTTTCTCAGAAAGACGTTTCTCTTCTCCAGTCATCTCTTCTGCCACTTCCTGCGAAAGGTTCTGCTCCTGTGCATTCTCCTCCGCCCGGAGGCTATTTTGCTTTTTCTTTTTCCGATGCCAAAATGCCATCTGTGATAACCCCTCTTTCTACCTATGAAAGCATGCTTTTGCGGTACTCGTCTTTCCACTGAAATACCAGCTCAGCTGCCTGCTTCCGATAAGCTTCATCGCCCTGTTCCTTCATCCGCCGTATCCTTCGCACCACACGGCACTCTCTGCTGTCCACACTCTGTCTGAGTGCCTCCTCATACTGTGCCTCCATGAAGGTCTGCTGTTCTCTTGTCACCCCAAGCTCCTGAATGCGTTTCTGATATTCTTCAGTCCGCCCCGAAAGCTTGAGGCAGTAAAGACAGGATTCCAGTGCCTTCTGATCATTGACATATTCGTAGGATTTCTGGAATGCCTGCGCCGCCTGGCGGTATTCTCCCATGCCTGCCGCCGCTGTTCCCAGCCGGTAATACAGATCTGCATACTCCCCGGACTGCGCATTTAACATATCCGGGCTTTTCAGGATACGCTCATACTCCTGTCTTGCCCGCTCGAGACTGCCGCTTTTCAAATAGGTGTCCGCCTTGATCTTCTGTCTTCCCCTCATCGGCACATTCTGTGTCTGATCCATAATGACGATCAACTCATTGATCTCACTCTCCGTATAATAATCGCAGCTGCAGCACAGCGTAACAACAATATCCTTGAGATTATTGTGATCCTCCCGCATACGGTCAAGCTTATCGGCGGTCTCCTCCATACCAAGCTCCCCTCGGATCCAGTCCGCAAACCCCCGGTCAAAGACCTCCTCCTGCATCATATAAATATTATTTCTAATGTAATAGCAGACCTCCTCGATGGAATACACCTTCGTCTTCGTCATCGGAAAACAGTAGGGATTCTTCGCAATGACACTGCTGCATAATATTAACTTTCCCATGAAATTCCTCCAATCACAGACTGAGATAACGTTCCCAGATACGATTGCTGGACGGACAATACTCTCCAAAGCCATTATCCTTCAGCGTCACAATGCAGTGAGAAGCATCGGCAAATCGAAGCCTCAGCGTAAAACGCGTCATTTTATTTGGACGCTCGTCAAAGCCCTCCAGCGATAACAGATGTACCGTTGTCTCTCTTCGAAGCACATTCTGTATCGTCAGCTGCAGCTCCTCCTCGTCATCCGTAATAAAATCCACACTGACATCTACATCCTTCCACGGAACTCCTGCTCTGACCAGAGGCAGTTCCTGCATTTTGGCATCCTTATAGACCCGCAGGGAAATGCCAGTGTGGATCATCTCCTGATCCAGAAACAGAAAATCGCTCATCACACCTTCCCCGGCAAACTCCCTCGCCGCAATGCAGGCACCCTTTGTAAACAGATTTCCACCACGAAAAACACGTCTGCCGGTACACAACTGGCTTAATGCGGTATTGGCCCATTCTCCCTGAAAACCCTCCCCGGTCACATAGATCGTGGAGATCATCTGCTTATGCATCTGTGTGTTGGCAAGATTGACAAACGCATATTCCATCTTGAAGCTGCTGTCATGCTCCATCATATCCCAGTTCAGATTCTGGCTGAGATCGATCTTTTTGACGCCGACAATATACGGAATATTTCTGCGGTCAATATGGATCTGCGAATAAAACAGACCGTCCCTGCCAAACTCAAACAACGCCACATCATTGAGCCACAGCTCTTTCTTCTGGCTGAGTGCATAATACATATAACTCTGCTGGTGCAGCTGAATCACATAGCGTTCCTCGCCGATCCCGATCCTGTTCAATGCCCCCTTGAGCGCATTCACCAGATTGTCTGTTTTATCGGACACTGAGATGACCAGCTTACGGATCGTCTCACTTGGAAAATATTCCTTCAGGCAGCTTAACAGCTTGACAAAAAAACGCACCAGTGCATCGACCGGTTCAAGCTCCATATCTCCTGCCGTGACCTTGTTCTTCTCGGAGATCTGTTTTAACATGTCCCGAAAAAGGTACACCTCTTCGCGTTCTGCCGCCATCAGTGCCTCTGTTCCAAACAGCCACTCTTTCTTGACCGGCTGCCAGGATAAAACGGTTGGGCATTCATATTCTCTCTCTCTTCCAACCAGACGCCCTGCCGGTATCACCTTGTCAATATCCCGTCGATAGCAGGACAACTGTGTGAAATCATTACTCAGATCAACTCCTACCAGTAATTTTCTATCTTCGGTCATTTATTCCTCTGCCTCCATCATCCGGTTTCATCAATAGCTTTACGATCGCCCGTTTCTCTGCATACTCCTGCATCAGATCCAACAGTTCCTCATCTCCGGTATTCTGTCTGGAAAGCATATTGTTTAACATACGGTAACCATTGATGCCTTCCTCTTCTCCCATCTGATCCACATAATTTAAGCAGACAGGCTCCGTGCATTTCTCGTTGCCGTCCTCATCAATCTCCAGCACCTGATACTCTACTGTCTCATCCTGAAACAGGATAAAGCCGCGGACACGGATTCCTTCAAACACATCCGGCATCACCTCCGTCACCGTCGGCTGATGCTGTCCGTCCACAATATAGGTGTACCGGATTTTCACCTCATGCGCCGGATCTGCCGTATATTCTACATACTGCTCCTTTAGCAGGGTATCCGGCAGGACAAGCTTATCCTTAAACTTCTGAAAATAAGGAAGAATAATATTCTTTTCGTAGAGCTGATGCAGATTGTAATCCACAAACACAGCCTCCGAGCCGGCAAGCATGCCATGATCCGACAAATGCTTCAGCACTGCCAGCAGACACGGCCGGTTCTCCTCGACCTGAACATGTTGGTAGAAGGAAGCGAAAATCTCCTCCGGCAGCGTTTCTCCTTGCACCAGATAGCGATATGCCGCTCTCTTCAAAAAAGCACGGATCAGCTTCCTGTTAAAACCGTTCTCCTCATAGGAAAAGAATACCTGATACGCCTCCGGAACCATCTGATCCGTAAATAGAATCTGTGCCAGAAGTCTCTCTGACAATATCTGGATATCAATCCCGAACTCCCGGCAGGCATTCCAGATCTGCACCATCTCCGGAATCGTCCCGCTGTAATAATCGCACAGATACATGAGTACCGGCTTGTCAAATTCTCCGGCACGAAAAATGTACCACGCAAGCTTCGTGAGTGTGACATCCTCACCGGCACCGACAAAGGCATGACCAGCGATCTTGAGCACACGTCTCGGATCCATACCTTCCCAGCCAAACATCATAAGACCTTCCATGCCTTTTTCATACTTATGACGCACCGCACAATACTCGATAAATTTGCCACGGTCTCTCGACAGAACCTGTTCCCAGTCCATATGCTCCAGTTCCCGGTCCAGAAGCTCCCCCTGAAAATTATCAAAATAATATTGCATTTGTATGGCAAACAGGGATCTCTTCCATTCCGGTTCCAGCCCCGCAATCCCAAGGATCCGTCTGCGCATTCCGGCAATATCCTCTCCTGTGCGGTTTTCACTGACCGCTTTTTCGTACAGATGCAGGAGCACACGCACATTATCTCCGACATACGGAAGGCATTTTACGATCAAATGATCCAGATGCACCATGCGGTGTACCGTATAACCGATCGAGGAGGAATAACGCCTTCCAAGCCGATCCGTCAGGAATATCTGCGGCTGTGCCGTAAACACCGCGATCATCGCTCTGCCATTGACAAAGGCAGCCGTCTCCTCCTGCTGAAGCTGGCGATGACGTACAACGACGCCTGCGATATGCGGATCATCACAGCGGATCTCTCTGGCAAAAAGAATTGCCGGTAATACAGCAGCAAGCTGCTCATCCACATCCTCCTCGCCGATAAATTCCTCATAGATCACCGCCAGATGATCATTGAGCCTTCCCTGCAAAAGCTGCTCTCTGGCAAACTTTTTCATCGTATCGCAGTAGTGATCGTAGGTCGACTTATCGCGGTCCTTATGGCGGATCACATAGGCATAAAGCATCGCCTTCTTAGTCGCATTCAGTTGATTATTATAAGAAAAATAAAGCAATATGCGGTTCGGAAGCACCATATCCGGCGTCTCCTGAAGTGCATAAATATAATTTTCATAAAGATCGGTGATCTTTAAGTTGTGTTCGATTCCCAGAAGGTACCATTTGACATTCTCCGCAGATGCTCTGCGCTCCCGCATCAGAAGCTGGCAGATCATCGTCAGCAGATCATCCGATGGCTGCTCCTCATACATCCGGTACATATCCTGCAGCATGACCCCGGAGAAATCTCTCGTCCGGCTGATCAGATAGGCATAGCGGAACTTTAATTCTTCCTCCAGCATACGGTTTGCAAGTCCCCAGTGAAATACCTGCGCCCTGGCATCGGACAGCTCCAGCACAAGCTCCGGCGTACTGTTATAAAGACGGCACAGCTCCAGATACATCAGCGGACTGTGGCAGCCTTCCTCTATCTGCTCTAACACCGCCTCCTGCCGCTTCACGGAAATCTGATACCGTTCATCCATCTGCAATAAAAACCACAGGATCAACCAATGATGGGACTGCGTCCGATAGCATTCCCGGATCTGTTCCAGCGCCCCTGCTCTCTGTGCCGCCTCCGGCTTCCACAGATGCATCAGATAATAATAAGAACAGTATAAGAGCGGCTCCTGATTTCGGATTTCTATAAGATTTCCCTCTAACTGGGACATTTCCAGATGAAAGATTTCCTCCATGCCGTTAAGAAGTGCCAGATGGATCCGAAACACTCTGGCAAGCCAGCCGTATTTATCTCTGTCATGCTCCGGCTGATCCTGCTCAGACTGAGCAAGGCTGCCGACATTCTTTTCGACGGATGTGGCATAATCCTTTTCGGATAATTTTCCTGCCTGATAATAGACAAAGCTTTGATACAGGCTGCTGACCGCCTTCTGCTGCGTAATCTTCTCTCTGCGCTCCTCGTCCGACATGCAGTACCGGCGTGCGATCACCCTGATCTCCAGCGTCTGTCGGGCACTGCTGATCGTGATGCGCGCAAAATTGTGTCCGATCGACATGCAATCCGGATTGATCACAAACGGCAGCTCATAGACGTCCCCGGCAAAGTCTGTCGTACGGACACAGGAACGGTCAAAACGCACAAATGCCGCATCCGACTTTACCTCATATTCACCGTAACCCCAGGTGTCCCTGCGAAGTACAAGCTTGTCCGCAAATACTTTCTCGCAGTTCGGGTACTGCAGCTCCCTCTTCTCCACCGTAAGCTGTACCGGTGTTTTCTTATGAGCAGCGATCAGAAACTCCTCTAATGCCATGCTTTTGTCGTTGCCCTTCATGAGACCGTGGTAGCGCTCCAGATATGTCTCCTTATTCTGCAGAAAGATCCTTGCAAAGGACGGACTCTGAAAAAGGCGGAGTGCCTCCACATAATGGCTGCGCACCAGCTCCGTAAACTGATTCAGATCGCGGATACGCCCCGCAGAGGTATCACATGCAGGTACGGCAACGTTCACGGTAAATGCAAGCTCTGCCACGCCGCAGTCCGAAAGGATGCGGATCCTTCCGTGGATCACATCTCCCGGCTCACAACAGGTTCCCCGGAAAGCGAAAGAGATTTCATTGTCCGTCCCCTGAAATGCTTCCTTTTCCAGTATCATACTTCCACAATCCGTGCAGACGATCCCCTTCATGCTGCGTCCCGCACTGTTGGAAACCCGGAAGCTTCCCTGCGCGATCTCACCGGCATCCACAGACACAGAAAGTGCAGAAGGCGTCATAATCACCTCCGGCATATGATATTCAAATATTCCCTTTGCATACTGATCGATCTTCTCTTTCATGCTGCCTCCCGTAGCTTACTTGCATACCAAGCATAATTATAAAAATTATACCATTTTGGCAGGGAGCATTTCAAGGGTAATGTCTTGAAAAAGGACAAAAAGGTCTCCGGCTGCTGCCGAAGACCCTGATGATACAAGCTATAAAATTATGTCGCGATACGGATGCAATCATATGCATCATTCCATATCCGAAAAACATCGTCCGAGGGATCAGTAATCTAATGCGATATCCTCTGAAAATACCGGATGCTTTCCATCCTTCTCGGAAATATTCGGAACGACTCCCTCCGGAATCGGCCACTCTACACCGATCGTCTCATCATTCCACATAATGCCTGCCTCGGAAGAAGGATCATAAAAGTCCGTACACTTATATGCAAACTCTGCTGTATCAGACAATACATAGAAGCCGTGAGCAAAGCCTTCCGGAATATAGAACATGTTCTTCTTCTCTGCGGTCAGTGTCACACCGAACCACTTGCCATATGTCTTGGAGCCGCGACGGATATCCACTGCCACATCAAAAACCTCACCGCTGAGCACACGGACCAGCTTGCCCTGTGTATGGTTCTTCTGATAATGAAGACCACGAAGCACGCCCTTTGTTGAGCTGGACTGATTGTCCTGTACAAATACCATATCAAGACCAGCTTCCTTAAATGCATTGTAATTATATGTCTCCATGAAGTATCCGCGGTTATCACCAAATACCTTTGGCTGGATCAGATAAAGACCCTCGATCTCACCGCATTTTTCAAATGTAAAATTCCCCATTGTTCTCACCTTTCTTGGTTTTCTCTTGTTTTTCTGTGGCTCATTATACCACTACGGCACTTACTTCGCAAATAATTTTTTCCTCTTCGCCTTTTTCCGTTCTTTTCGCCGCTCCCTGTGGCAAAACTGCGTCACATCCCCCGTATTTTCCTGTGCGGCTGCAATCTCCTTCGCCGCCATTGAAGCATCCCCGTTTTCAGGCTGCATCTGTCCGCCGGAAACGTTTTCTTCCTGTTCCCCCTTGACCTGCTGTAAAATTTCCTTCAAAAGATGAATCTGTTTTTCCTGCAATTCCTCCTTCTGCATCAGAAGATAATTCATCTCCTTCTGCATCCGCACGGAAACCTCCTCACAGATCCGCTGTTCGGACTCCCTGCCGACCTCCTCGACCGAGGACCGGATCATCTGGCGAAGCATTGTCTCAAACTGGCGAAGACGCTCTAATGAAGCCGCCTGCGTCTGTCCATAACGGCTCTGCACCGGCTCCTTCTCCCGGCTCTGCTCCAGTTCATAGCTTTTCTCCTGCCATGTTTTCTGCCGCTTCTCATAACGGTCCCTGGCATGTTCGATCGAGGTGACGGATCCTCTGGCATGCTCCATCGCCTCCCGAAGCACCTCCCCATTCAGCTCCTCCCGAAGCTGATACAGCATCTGCGGATCCATATTCTCCACCCGTTCCAGATCCGGCAGAAGCTTTTTGATCGCCTTAAGCTGAAAGCCCTGCTCCTTTAAATCCTTCACAGTCCGTAACAGTTTGATCTCCGAATCCCTGTAAAAGCGATGTCCGAGTTCATTGCGCGGGATCGGCAGTTCCAGTTCCTCCTCCCAGTACCGCAGAACGTGATTTTCCACCTCCAGCATTTTTGATGCATCCGATATCATATATCCCTTTTCCATGTCCATCCTCCATTTTCATTCTACATATATTCTTCTAATATCTCCTCAAACAGCCGCGCCTTTTCTGCCGCTGTCTGTTCGGATAATGCATTCTGTTTTCCGGCGATATCCCGGTCAAGCTTCATTTCCTCCCGGAAGGTTTCCAAAAGCTCCTTTAACTGATTTAGTGCGGAAAGCTTTGCCGCAGCCCCCTCGCCGTTTCCTTCCTCCAGAGCCGCAGCGGTGGCTGCAGCATCCTGCGTATCCTCAAAATATTCCCTGCGATACTGCTTCGTTGCCTCCTGATTGAAATATTCGTTTTCCAGACGCGCCCTCATTGTATTTTCCATGTAATCGATCAACTGGATCCGGAACACCCGCAGACATTTGTGGGTATCAAAAAACAGCTCCGATGCTCCCTGCACGCACAAAAGCAGGAGACTCACAAGCCCCGTCACCCAGAACCATTCTGCCGTCATCCCATAATATCCCGCCAGAAAACAGGAAAGTCCCGTTCCCGCCAGAAGCAGTCCCGAAAAATAGTAGCCGGTGTTTTCCCAGGTCTGCAGGGAAAGCCCCAAAAACCGGTAATGATACAAGTAACGGTCCACAAAATTCTCCACATTATGTACACTGATATGCAGCTTATAATACGCTTCAAACTTTGACATCATTGCTTTCATCCAACGGTTTCTCGTTGTCCCCATCTGATTGGAATCCCATAGCAGCTTATGAAACATTCCGTAGCTTACTGCCTTCATCAGAACCGCAAATGCACAAATTCCCATCAGAACAAATAACACATTGTAATTTTCCAGTTGTGCCTTCATATCCATCCTCATTCTTTCCTCCCTTTTCCTCGATGAAATAACCAGCTTCACCCGCCTGTCACAAAAAATAATTTACGGTATTTTCTTTAACAGGAGATTCAAACTGTTTCTTTCATGATAGCGGCAGGAGACGGTTCTGAACAGACGGCATCGCTTGTCATTTTCATGTTTCTTTCGACAAAATGTGATTCCGACATCTTTTTTTCATGTTTCTATGGTAAAATGTATAATATAGAGATTGTGGAAATTGCCCGGCAATGGAGCAATCCGTAACATCACTTGGAATATCATATTTTACAGAAAGGGGGCTCTTTTTGAAAAAACATACCATTACCGCGGTCCTTATGACCGTCGCCCTTACTGTATCCGGCTTTAACTGCGTTCCTTACACCCAGGCATCGGATACCTCCACACTGTCGATCATCCGCCGCGTTGATACCACAGGCACCGGCGGGCTGATCCACTCCCGATACATTGACGAAGACGGCGAAGAGGTTTCTATCGAGACACACTCCTCCAAAACCGGTTCCCGCCGAAAGGCTGCCGCACTCCCGTCAAGCTATGACTCCCGCGAGTACGATCTTGTCACACCGATCCGGAATCAGGGCGTCACCGGAAGCTGCTGGTCCTTTGCAGCTATCAAGGCACTGGAATCCGACAGCATCCGTCAGGCGCTCGTCTCCCTGAATACTGCAGACTTTTCCGAGAGCCATCTGGTCTGGTATGCTTATGATCCTCTGTCCGATATTACGGACAGTCTTTACGGCGACTATCTGACTGACTCCTCAGATCCGGACAGCTATTATAATCTCGGCGGTAACGCTTATATTGCCAGCTTCATATTAGCGAACTGGTGGGGCGTGGTATCCGAAAGTGCCGCTCCGTTTTCCGCAGGAAGCTCACAGGAATTAAAGCAGATGGTCAGCGATATGTCCCAAAAACCGGACACATTGCGTACGCAGTCCGATCTTCATCTGAAGGAAGTAAATTTCTATGATACCGGTGATATTGCCGGCATCAAGAAAGCTGTCATGGAGCATGGTTCCGTTGATATCTCTCTTTATTTTGACAGCTCCAATATGTACCATGATGACACCGTCACCTCTGCCTACGAGCACAAACGTACCGCAGATGACGCCAACCACTGCGTCACGATCATCGGATGGGATGACAGCTTTAATCAGTACTCCCGTGAGGCTCCGGGCAAGGGAGCATGGCTGATCGCCGGAAGCTACGGCGAGAATTACAAGTACAGCACCAATGGCTATTACTGGGTATCCTACTATGATACTTCTCTGTGCGAGGCATGTACCTTCGAGGCAGAACCGGCAGACCGTTATGATACGAATTTCCAGTATGACGGCATTGGCTGGGGCAATATGTTTTATGATTCCTCAGACATTTCCTTTGCGAATATATTCACGAATGATACCGACAATGCCTGCAGCATCGGTGCCGCCGGTTTCTACACCTATACCGATGATCAGCCGTATCAGATTCAGGTATACCGCCATATCACCGGCACCCGCCCGACAAGCGGCACACTGATCTCGCAGTGTACCACTTCCGGGACAGCAAAGCATGCCGGTTACCATACGGTTTCCCTGACCACTCCTGCTGCGATCGCCACCGGCGAGAGCTTCTCACTGGTCATGACCTATTATGCGGGAAACGGTAATCAGGTCTATGTTCCGATCGAGGGATCCAACGATTCCTCCACTCTTGCCACATATCACAGCAGCACAGGACAGAGCTTTCTGTACACAGACGGAAAATGGATGGACAATACATCCTGCACGATCGGACACAAAACCTACAATATGAATAATGTCTGTTTGAAAGCACTGGGAAACAAGATCTCCGGAACGGAATATGATGCCGTGGATAATTGGAAAAACACAGAGGCTCCATCCTCTGCTTCACCATCAGCCACTCCGGCTCAGACCGGTTCGGCTGCGCCGGTGCCTTCCGCCGTTTCCTCCCACGATCCGGCAGCATCGCACGCCCCGGCAATATCACGTACCCCGGCAGTATCACCTGCCCCGGCCGCTTCATCGTCAGCAGCTCCGTCCGGTTCCGCTTCAACATCACCTTCTTCTTCATCCGCTCCGTCTGATCCATCCGTCTCTGACACACAGACGAGTGCCAAAAGCGGAACAGTAACGGTGAAACTGAAGAAGAAAACCATCCGGATCAAAAAGGGACGTTCTAAAAAGCTGCCGATCATCGTAACCCCTTCCGGTTCATACCGGAAGCTGACCTTTCAGAGCAAAAACAAACGGATCGCATCCGTCAACAAGAAGGGAAAAGTTAAAGCAAAGAAAAAGGGAACAACAAAGATTACGATCCGGCTTCCGAACGGCAAAAAGAAAACGATTAAGGTGATTGTCATGCGTGCGACGCGCAAAAAGGCAAAGTGATAACACCTTCCTAATACAGTAAGAACAAAGTGGGCTTGCCCACTTTGCTCGTCACCGCACAATTGCTTATGCAATCTTCCTCTGTGCGGTGATCGCATCCTCGCGGAGCTTTTTTACATTATAGGAAACAACAAGTTTCCTATAATGTAAAAAAACGGAGATTTCTCCCGGGCTTTCGCCCGGAAGAAATCTCCGTTTTATTAATCCTAGGGAATGACCCTTGTTCTATTTACACCAGGCTCCATACGGTTCCCTCACGGGTATCCTTGATCGCAATCCCCTTGTCCAGAAGCTCCTGACGAATCGCATCCGCCTTTGCAAAATCCTTTTCCTTTCTGGCTGCCTGACGCTCGGCGATCTTCTCCTCAACAAATGCTGCAAGTGCATCGTCCGCCTGATTCTCTTCCTCCTCTACGGTCAGATCAAGAGAGAATACCTTATCGAAATCCTCAACCAGATAACGCTTCGTTGCATCGCTGATATCTGCCTTTAAAACATCATACAATACCGTCAGTGCCTGAGAGGTATTGATATCGCTTCCCATTGCCTCTGCAAATGCATCCTGATAAGATGCTGCTGCCGTCAGATCCGGCTCACCATCCTTCGACAGTGCTGCCACACGCTTGCGAAGCTTCTCGTATGCCACCTTGGAATTATCTAACACATCGTATGTGAACAAAAGAGGCTTGCGGTAATGTGACTGAAGACAGAAGAAACGGTATACCAGAGGGTTGTAACCCTTCTCCTCCAGAAGAGAAACCGTCAAAAACTCGCCCTTGGACTTACTCATCTTGCCGGACTTGTCATTCAGATGCTGTACATGGAACCAGTAGTTACACCACTTGTGTCCCAGATAAGACTCACTCTGCGCGATCTCATTGGTGTGATGCGGAAAGATATTGTCCACTCCACCGCAGTGAATATCCAGATATTCGCCCAAATGCTTCATGCTGATGCAGGAGCACTCAATATGCCAGCCCGGATAGCCAACACCCCATGGACTGTCCCATTTCAGCTCCTGATCCTCGAACTTAGACTTGGTAAACCAGAGAACAAAGTCTGTCTTATTGCGCTTGTTCTCATCCTCCTCAACGTCATCACGCACACCAACCTGAAGATTCTCCTCATTCTGACCGGAAAGAACATAGTACTCTTTAAGCTTACTGGTATCGAAATAAACATTGCCGCCTGCGACATATGCATATTCCTTCTCCAACAGCACCTCGATCATATGGATAAATTCCGGAATACAGTTGGTTGCAGGCTCTACAATCTCCGGAATCTTGATATTTAACTTCTCGCAATCTGCGAAAAATGCCTTGCGGTAGAACTCTGCAATCTCCATAACGGACTTGTGCTCACGCTTTGCACCGGCAAGCATCTTATCCTCTCCGGTATCTGCATCGCTCGTCAGATGTCCGACATCCGTAATGTTCATACAACGCTTCACATCATATCCCACATATCCCAGATACTTCTCCAGAACATCCTCCATCATATAGCTACGGAGATTACCGATGTGGGCGAAATGATATACGGTCGGTCCACAAGTGTACATCTTCACCTTGCCCTCTTCGATCGAGTGGAACGGCTCCACCTTCTTCGATAATGTATTATAAAGTGATAATTCTCTCATGACTATGTCCTTTCCTTTCCAAAATACTGCATGCTTCGGATTGCAGTCATCATTTTTCTTTTAGAATCTCACTCTATACTGTACAGGATTTTTGCCATTTCTTCAAGTCCTACTTTGCCGCCATCAACGCCTCATAGCGTGCAGAATCTATAAATTCATCCACAAACGCCGTTGCCGGATGCAGACAGATCTCCTCCGGTGTGCCGATCTGCTCGACTCTACCCTCGTTGGTGACAATGATCGTGTCTGCCACCTCCATCGCTTCCTCCTGGTCATGCGTCACAAATATGCTCGTCACACCGACCTGACCGATCATTTCCTTCAGCCAGTTTCTAAGCTCCCGCCGCACCTTTGCATCGATCGCCGCAAACGGCTCATCCAACAGAAGCAGATGCGGGTTCGGTGCCAGTGCTCTTGCAAAGGCAACTCTCTGTCGTTGACCACCGGACAGCTGGTGCGGATATCTTTTCCCAAGATCCTTCATCGAGGTCAGCTCCAAAAGCTCATCCACCCGCTCTTTGATCTCCTTTTTGCTCTTTTTCTGGATCTCCAGTCCAAACGCAATATTCTTCTCCACAGTCATATAACGAAACAGCGCATAATTCTGAAATACGAAGCCGATCCCCCGCCGGCTTCCCGGAATCTCATTGATCCGTTTCCCCTCTACCAGAATATCTCCGTCATCCGGACGGTCCAGTCCGGCGATCATGCGGAGAATCGTTGTCTTACCGCTTCCACTCGGACCGAGCAGAGCCGCCAGATGACCTTTTTCTATGCCGAAGGACACATCTCTTGACGCATGAAAGCCGTCAAAGGTTTTATTGATATCTTTCATTTCTACATACATAATTTATCCCTTTTCCCTTTCTCCGACAGCCCTCTTACACTGCTTCGGATGCATTTTTACCGCTTATCTCCACGATCAGGGTGCGGATCACAAGGATCACGACCGCCATGATCACAAGAAGCGAAGATACTGCAAACGCCGCCGTTGTATTAAACTCATTGTAAAGAATCTCCACATGCAACGGCAGAGTATTCGTAACGCCACGCAGATGACCGGAAATTACGGAAACTGCGCCAAACTCTCCCATTGCTCTTGCCGTACACAGAACGATGCCGTATAACAGCGCCCATTTCATATGAGGAAATGTGATCCTTGAAAAGATTCTCCATTTACCGGCACCCATCAGTGCCGCCGCTTCCTCCTCGTCTGTCCCCTGACTCTGTAAGACCGGAAGCACCTCCCGGAATACAAACGGAAAGGTTACAAATATCGTTGCCAGAATGACACCCGGCACCGCAAATACAATCTTGATATCATGCGCCTGCAAAAATCCTCCCATCCATCCCAGATTGCCGAAGGTCAGGCTGAACACCAGACCGGCGATGACCGGTGAGATGGAAAACGGAATATCGATCAGTGTCGCAAGCACCTGTCTGCCACGGAAATAATATTTCGAAATCAGAAGGGAAGCAAAGATGCCAAAGATCGTATTGACCACCACGGCTGACACGGTCGCAAACACGGTCAGACGAAGCGCCTTGATCGTGTACTCGTCAAGCACCGCCTGAAGATAGGCATTCCAGCCATCCTTTAACGCACTTGTTACCACAAGGATCAAAGGCAGAACCATCATCACCGCCATAAATAAAACGGCTGTCCCGATCAGTCCCCATTTCACGGCACTGTGGCTGTCCTTATCATAGGCTTCGACCACCTTTTTCAGAGAACCGCCATTCTCTGCTCCCCCCTGAAAGCGCTGCATATACACCTGAACAGAATTGATCAGCAGCATGATCACAAACGAAAGGATCAAAAGTACCACAGCAATTGCCGTCGCATCATTATACTTATACTGCTCTAACTTCGACATAATAAGAAGCGGTGCGATCTGTGTCTTATACGGAATATTTCCCGCAATAAAAACAACACTTCCGTATTCTCCGATCCCTCTTGCAAGAGCAAGCCCAAAACCTGCTAACGCCGCCGGAAAAAGCTCCGGCAGTATAACTTTGAAGAAGGTTCTTGTTCTACCGGCTCCAAGCATCTGCGCTGCCTCCTCGCAGCTTCGGTCAAGCTTGACAAGCACCGGCTGCACGCTGCGCACAACAAACGGAATACCGATAAAGATCATCGCGATCGTAATTCCGGCACGGGTATAAGCAATCTTGATCCCCGCCTTGGCAAACAACGCTCCTACCCAGCCCTGATCGGAATATAATGTTGTCAGCGAGATGCCTGCTACCGCTGTCGGCAGCGCAAAGGGAAGCTCGATCATTCCGTCCAGCAGTCTCTTGCCCGGAAACTCGTAGCGCACTAACACCCATGCGAGGATCACACCGAACACCACATTGATCAACGCCGCTGTCAGGGCACAGGAAAGACTGACCGCATAACCGGACATTACCTGCTTCGAAGTTACCACCGCAAAAAACTGTGCCGGGCTTAATTTGCCGGCTGACCAGATAATGGAAGCGAGCGGGATCAACACCAGACAGCTAAGCATTGATAATGTCACACCAAGCGTCAAACCAAATCCCGGTATTACCCGGATCCCATGGGGATTTTTCTTTTTTATGATTCCCTGCATTTTCGTTCCCCCGTTTCCATGATTTATTCACTGTAAATCTGATCGAACACGGCACCATCATCAAAATAGTCCTTGAATGCCTGATCCCAGCCGCCAAAATCATCAATAGTTACCAGATTCATGTCCAGATTGAACTGATCCGAAAACTCCTTTAAGATCTTCTCATTCGATGGACGATAATAATTCTCCCCGGCAAGACGCTGTGCATCGTCGGAATACAGATAGTTCAGATACTCCCTGGCAACCTCCTCGGTTCCGCGCTTCTTTGCCACAGAATCCACGACTGCCACGGATGGCTGCGCCAGAATACTGATGCTTGGCGTCACGATCTCATAGTCGTCCGGATACTCTTCCATCGACAGATATGCTTCGTTCTCCCAGGCGATCAGAACATCGCCCTGACCTTTTTCTACAAATGTAGAAGTTGCTCCTCTGGCTCCGGAATCCAGTACCAGCACATTCTGATACAGCTTCTTCATAAACTTCTTGATCTGTTCCTCATCGTTGTCAAACTGCTCTCTGGCATACGCCCATGCTGCCAGGAAATTCCAGCATGCACCACCTGAGGTCTTCGGATTCGGCGTGATCACGTCCACACCGGTTCTGATCAGATCGTTCCAGTCATGAATATCCTTATCGTTGCCCTTACGCACCAGAAAAACAATTGTTGAGGTGTACGGTGAACTGTCCTTGTCAAACTCATCCATCCAGCCGTCCTCGATCAGACCGGCGTCCTGAATTGCCGTGATATCATGTGCCAGTGCCAGCGTCACAACATCCGCCTCGTTGCCCTCGATCACGGAACGTGCCTGGGAACCGGAGCCGCCGTGAGATGCGGTAACCTTAACGGTCTGTCCTTTCTCCTTCTGCCAGTGCTTCTGGAACAGCTCATCATATGCTGCATAAAACTCTCTGGTCGGATCGTACGAAACATTTGTGATCGTTATCTCCTTTGCATCCTTAGAAGCAGTCTCTTTATTTTGTCCGCTGCAGCCGGTAAGCACCGTCCCTGCTGCCACAACGGTTGTTAACAATAATGCGATTAATTTATTTTTCATCTGTGATTTCCTCCATTTCATTATTTCAATCGATTGATTTAGGCATAGTATATGCTCCCCGAAACAAAAAAGCAATAACATATTTCAAATTATTTATGAATCCATATGTAAATCAATATGTTTCATCAAAAACCCATACGGGAACACTTATGATGATAACAATCCGGATTTATCCCGGATAACGATTTCATGCCTGCGCACCCCCGGATTCACAGGCATTCGGAAAGGTATGGTGATCCACATGATCAAAAAAGAAAAACCGGAAATCAAGACAATGGACGATGTCCGTCTTCTGCCCCGCGAGGAACAGACCAAATGGGAGATTGCAAACGAGCTTGGCTACTTTGACAAGATCGTAGCCTCAGGCTGGAAATCCCTAACCAGCCGCGAAAACGGACGCATCGGCGGCGTTTTGTCCGCCCGTGCCAAAAAGAAGGAGTCCGTAAATAGCACAAAAAATGAGCCGGAACACGGGAAATAACCCGCCTCCAGCTCAGTACCATCCAATTTAATCCACAAAATATCAGTAGTACTTTTTCGGAAAATCCCAGCTTACAAAATACCGGCAATCTCCTCAAAAAATCGCGCTTTATAATATATTCGCGATATTCTCCCGGTTGCCCGGCATAAACAAAAACGGAAGTTTGCGCGACTCGTCGCCGTAAATATACCTGGCATAGCGTCTGCACATTGTCTCATATGTCTCTGAGGTATACTTGACGTTCAACGCTCTCGCCATGCGGTGAAGCACAAGCGGCGCAATGCAGTGTCCCCAGAGCTCACCGTCTCCCTGATTGAACATCTCCGGTGTGATCGTCATCCGTTCCTTCGTCCGGTCATTGACCACCTCCAGACGGACAAAATCATTGTCCGGATCCACCGAACACTCAAGCACACAGACATCCTCACCCTGACGCACCGTTACGAGTTCTGCAAGTGCCCCCGATACCTCGCCAATCGTTAGGATCTCCTCGTTCTTAGCTCTGCCATCGTTAAAACGAAGCATCTCCAACAGCTTGTCAATGCTCGCCTGATTGAGAACAGAGCTGTCAACCGTCTCTCTCTTGTCACTGATAAATTCGATCAATGTATCAATTTCCGACTGCGAAAGCAGCGAAAAATCCTGATTCTGTGCATTTTCCATAATTCTTCCTCCTTTCAGTTCCGTATCGTCAGCCTGTGTCTCCTGACACGATTCGATTCTGTATCATATGTAAATGATAATGGGTTCAAAAGGTATTTGACCCTTGCATCATATAAATGATTCTTTTCCTTAAAACGCTTTCATATACACATCATGATAGCACGGATCTGACCCTGCCGCAAGGATTTCCTTTCCCTTACGAAGGCGTTATATCCAGTTATAATCTCCACCGGTGACCGCCAGACTCAGGAGCTGATCATACTTCTCGATTTCTTCCTCTCCCTCAAGCATCTTCACCAGCTTTGCATCCTCACTGATCTGTGGCATTTCTTCGTCCGGTCCAATCTCCATATCCGGCTCTTCTCCACAATACGGGCACACAAGACCAGGTCCGATCTTAATGTCAAGAAAACGATTTCCACAGCTTTTACATTCATAATAACCACAGCGTGTGGTTCCATCCGGCACATAAAACATATCTCATCTTCCTTTCTCTGTCGCATGCAGCGTTTTATCGCTGCCGATCACTCCCCTTGCTCCCTCGTCAAGCTTCCGCTGATACATCATGGCGTCCTCCATCTCAAGAACCCGTTCCATCCCCTGCTCATCCTTAAGATAGACCTTCACCATCGGAACATAGCCCTCCGGTCGTCCCTCACAGCCAAAATCAGCCTCCTCGATCCGGGTGATCGTATATATTGTCTGTTCTTCTTCCGTACAAAGATCAAATTCCAGCAGGGAACAGTTGTCGATTCCGAATGCCGCAAATTCCTCATTGGTCATTTCCTGAAAATAGGACTGCACAATTCTTGCAATACCGTTATGCGCCACCAGAAGATAAGTCCTGCCCGACGGATCACGCTTAATCTCATCCAGCAGATTGTAGATCCTCTGTGCCATCTGAAGCATTGACTCCCCACTACCAAAATGATTGATAAAACATGCCTTTGCCCGGCGAAATTCCTCGCCATTTCGGGCAGTCCCCTCATATATTCCGAAATTCTGCTCCTTCAAACGCGGCTCCTCGCGCATCGGGATTCCTGTTTCCTCGCTGATATGACGGGCGGTTTCTGCTGCACGCATCAGCGGCGAATAAAGAATCTCATCAATTGCATAGCCTCCCTCTCGGATCATTTTGCCGGCAGCCACCGCCTGCTCATGTCCCAACGGCGTCAGCGCAATATCCGTGGCACCGCAGATCTTATTTTCCACATTCCAGAAGGTCTGTCCATGTCTCGTAAAATATAATTTCTTCATGTTATTCTCCGTTTCTCTCTGTCATCCTTTTATGTCCTCAAGCATGTCAAAAAACTCCTGCATCGTCGGTGAAACAAATTTATTTTCATGATAGATCAACGAATAATGACGCTTCAGATCCAGATCGTGGATCGTGAACGAGGCGATCTGATGCATGCGGAGTTGCTTCTCCAGCATTCGTTTCGGCAGGATCGAAATCCCAAGCCCGATCGAAACCGCATTGATCAGTGCCGCGGTACTGGTGCTCTCCCAGGTCGGCTTGATCTGAAAGTTCTTCAGCGCAAAGCTGGAATCCGCAAGCTGACGCGTACCACTGTTTGGCTCACGCATCAGGAAATGTTCTTTCTTAAGACTGTCAAGCTCGATATCCTCGGCACCGGCAAGCGGATGAAAACGACTGCAGACCGGCACAAGCTCATCATCCAGAAACACAGAGGAGTTAAGCTTCTCCGAATGCACTGAGCCCTCGATCAGCGCAAAGTCCAGATGATTCTCCAATATATTCTGCTCGATCACATCCGAGCTGTCGACCTTAACGTAAAGCTCCAGCTCCGGATACTTCTTGGAAAAGCGGTTGATCAGCTGCGGCAGAATGCAGGAACCGATACTGATACTGGAACCGATCCGAAGTTTTCCTGAGGTGTCCCAGTTTTTCATTTCAGCATCCATCTCATCATACAGGGACAAAAGCCTTGCCGCACTCGGATAAAGCCTTGTTCCCGCAGACGTCACACGGATTCCGCGCCCGCTTCGCTCAAAAAGCTTTGTGTGATAATATTCCTCCATCTCGCGGATCGCAAGGCTTGTCGCCGGCTGCGTCATATGAAGCTTCTCCGCCGCCCGCGTAATGCTCTCCTCCTGATAAACCGTCACAAATATCCTGATATGCTTTAATGTCATGTTAAATCAACATTCCTTTCTCCGGCCGGCAGATTTTCTTTACTGCAGCTCGATCTTACATTCATACTTATTGCAGAAGGCAGTCGAATTTATTTCATAATTCTTTTTCAGGCACATTTTCTTACAGTGATCGTCAAATTTCCAGGTATTAGACCGTGGATTCTTCGGCTCGATCGCACTGTTCGTCGGATCGTACCAGTATTTGCAAAATGCACATCGTTTTGCCGTTTTCAGATTAATAACCATACTCATGATCATCCCTCCCCTTACGCTATGTTGTCTGCTGATTTCTCACCGATAATGTGTCTTGCCACATACACACCGCTTGCCGATGCATGTGACAGAGAATGTGTCACGCCGCTGCCGTCACCGATCACATAAAGTCCCCTATGACAGCTCTCAAGGTTTTGATCCAGCTCTACCTCCATGTTGTAGAACTTGACCTCCACACCATATAACAGCGTGTCGTCATTGGCGGTACCCGGAGCAACCTTATCCAATGCATAGATCATCTCGATGATTCCGTCCATGATACGCTTCGGCAGGACAAGACTTAAATCGCCCGGTGTTGCGGAAAGTGTCGGTGTTACCAGATTCTCATTGATACGCTTCTCGGTACTTCTCCTTCCACGGACCAGATCACCAAAGCGCTGCACGATCACACCGCCGCCCAGCATATTGGAAAGTCTCGCAATACTCTCGCCGTAGCCGTTGCTGTCCTTAAACGGTTCTGAAAAATGCTTTGCCACCAGAAGCGCAAAGTTCGTATTGTCTGTTTTCTTCTCGTTGCCTTCATAGCTGTGACCATTGACCGTAATGATCCCGTTGGTATTTTCATTGACCACGATACCGTTTGGATTCATACAGAAGGTGCGCACACGGTCCTCAAACTTCTCGGTGCGGTAAACGATCTTGCTTTCATATAATTCATCTGTCAGATGTGAGAAAATCACAGCCGGAAGCTCCACACGCACACCGATATCCACACGATTCGATTTCGTTGGAATGCCAAGCTCCCCGCATACCTTTTCCATCCATTTGCTTCCGCTTCGCCCAACCGACACGATACATTTATCACAGTCGTAGCTTTCTTTGTTCTCGCAGACGATCCGATAGCCGCCGTCAATCTCCTGGATCGTCTCGACCGGTGTATCAAAATAGAAGTCCATATGATCCTTCATCTTCTCGTACAGGTTGCCAAGCACGATGTAGTTGATATCCGTTCCCAGATGGCGAACCGATGCATCCAGAAGATTCAGCTTGTTCTGCAGACAAAGCTTTTTGAACTTCGTTCCTGCGGTGGAATAAAGCTGCGTTCCCTCGCCGCCGTTCTCCATATTGATCTCGTCCACATACTGCATCAGCTCCACTGCCTGCTCCTTGCCAATGTACTCATACAACGTGCCTCCAAAATCGTTGGTAATGTTATATTTTCCATCCGAAAATGCCCCGGCTCCACCAAAGCCGCACATGATCGAGCAGTGCTTACAGCCTACACAGCTCTTGATCTTTTTGCCGTCGATCGGACATTTTCTTTTTTCGAGAGAATATCCCTCCTCAAATACAGCCAGCTTTAAATCCGGCTTCTTTTTCATCAGCTCATACGCCGCAAAAATGCCTCCCGGACCAGCCCCAATTATTATCACATCATATCTCATATGCCAAGTTCCTTTCTCCTGATCATTCTCTATCAGTATACAACATTTTCGTCATTATGAACACCATAAAAAGGTCAAAACCAGCGTTTGCCCATACCATAAAAAAGAAGCGTACACCGACAGATCTGCCAATGCACACTCCTTATCCTACAGTCTTTATACTTCTCCTTATCCGAGTGCTTTCTTGATCGCAGCAAGCAGCTCATCATATGTCTCATATGCCGGAAGCTCCGGATGATCTGCCTTGATCTGATCGGTACTCTTAAACAGGAAACCGGCCTTACTTGCCTCGATCATGCCAAGGTCATTGTGGCTGTCACCGCTGGCGATCGTATCATAACCGATGGACTGCAGTGCCTTTACGGTTGTGTACTTTGACTTCTCGCAGCGCATCTTAAAACCGGTGATCTCTCCGTCCGGAGCAACCTCCAGAGAATTACAGAAAATTGTCGGCCAGCCCAGCTTCTTCATCAGCGGACTTGCAAACTGTGTGAAGGTATCGCTGATAATGATCACCTGTGTGATGGAGCGAAGCTCGTCCAAAAACTCCTTTGCACCGGGAATCGGATCAATCTTTGCGATCGTCTCCTGAATCTCCTTGAGTCCAAGACCATGCTCCTTGAGAATGCCCAGACGCCATGTCATCAGCTTATCGTAATCCGGCTCATCTCTCGTTGTTCTTTTCAGTTCAGGAATCCCACTTGCCTCTGCAAATGCGATCCAGATCTCCGGTACTAATACTCCCTCTAAGTCCAAACATACAATATCCATTTTCATCCTCATTTCTGCACACGTTGTTGTAATTGCCAGAGACCGTCTGTGTGCCGGACATATCATCTCTGTTTAATTATGGTAAAATCTTACAGCGCAACGCACAACAGATACGAAGCATCCGTATTTTGCAGTTATTATAGCACAAACCTATTCCTCTATACAATGATGCTCTGGAGAAAAATTTATTTTGCAATATGCACCGTTTGAAAGCTATGACCGGTTGCCGGCACAAATTTTTCCAGCACATCCTTTGTCCACAGCCTCAGACTGGATGTATTAACACACGGATGACAACCTAGCTGTTCATACTCCAGCAGTTCTTCATCTACCAGTAACTCCACATGATGCTCCTGATCATTCATAAGTCCCATAACGCTGACTGCACCTGGCATAATTTCCAGATATTCCTGCATCTTCTCCGCCGATGCAAACGAAAGTCTGGTGCTTTCAATCTGTCTCGCCACTTCAGAGGAACGGAATTTCTTATCTCCCGGCATCATAAGAAGATAATACTGATCTTCCCTTGAATTTGTCAAAAAAAGATTCTTGCATACAACCGCCGGCTCAAGTGCTTTGTCAATCTTCTGACAAGCTTCCATTGTCTCCACCGGTTCATGGTCGATCCGTTCGTAAGCAACATTTAGCTTGTCCAAAAATCGTACACATGAATCTCTGTTTCTGTCCTTCCGGTTTCATTTTCCGGTCTGCCCTTATGAATCTGCATCTGATCCATAAAAACCACCGCTTCCACCAGCGAATCCTCGTCCGCCTGCTCTGCCACCTGTGCCGCGATCCCATACCGGCGTGCTTCTTCTTCCGTGCGCTCTCCGATGCAGACCACCCGCATCCGGGCACGGACATCCGGAGTCATCTTCTCTACGGTTCCCCGCACAGTCGAAGCACTTGTAAATACAAACACCGCACGCTCATCCTCCGCAAGTGTCTCCATAGCAGTAAGATCAAATCCTGCATTCTCCGATTCACGATCCACCGCCTCCGTCCGGTAGATCGCGATATCGTCCACCGGATGAATGAAATCCTTCTGCAGCCTTGCAAGAAGATCCGGAGAACCTGCCTCCGCTCTGGCGATCAGTATCTTTTCCGCAGCTCCCGCCTGCTTTGCCAGCGCATCGCCTAACGCCGCGGCAGAATATTCTTCCTGTGGGATCAGATCCGGATAGAGCCCGTGCTGCTCAAGCTGTCTTGCCGTCCCGGAGCCAATCACTGCGATCTTAATCGCTGATAATCTTCGTATATCAAAATGATATTCCAGACACCGTTCAAAAAACACATCTATCCCGGACGGACTTGTAAAAACAAGCCAGCCATACTGTTCGATCTGCTCGAGTGCCGCCTGCAGTCTATCTGTCTCCAAAATCGGGCAGATCCGGATCGATGGCAGCTCAAGCACCTCTGCACCCAGAGCACGAAAACGTTTTGAGAGCCGTTCCATCCGTTGTCTCGGTCTGGTCAAAACCACCTTTGTCCCTGCTAACGGAAGCTTTTCGAGCCACGCAAACTCCTCCGCCAGCGCACAGACCTTTCCGATCACCAGGATTGCCGGTGTCGGGAGCTTCTCCTCCTGCATTCTCTGCGGCAGTTCAGACACGTTGGACACAAGACGTCTCTGCCCTGCCGTTGTCCCCTGTGACAGGAGAGCTGCCGGCATCTGCGGATCCATTCCGGCGTCAATAAGTCCCCGGCAGATTTCCGGTGCTGCTGCCACCCCCATCAAAAAGACAAGCGTTCCATTCATCCGGCAAAGTGCCTCATAATCCAACCGAAGCGGCTGCCCCTGTCGTTTATGCCCGGTAATAATATGCAGAGAGGAGCAGTAATCCCTGTGCGTCACCGGAATGCCATTGTATGCCGGAACCGCCAGTGCCGATGTAACTCCCGGCACCACCTCATAATCAATGCCACCGCGGATCAGCTCCTCAATCTCCTCGCCGCCTCTGCCAAACAAAAAAGGGTCGCCTCCCTTTAAGCGGACTACGTTCTTCCCCTGCTTTGCAAGCCTGACAAGACACTGGCTGATCTCCTCCTGTGGCATGGCATGATGGGAAGAACGCTTTCCCACATAGATCTTGTCCGCCTCCTCCGGAAGCTTCGCAAGGATCGCCTGTCCCACCAATGCATCATAAACGATCACATCTGCCTCCTGAAGCACACGCACCGCCTTCTGTGTCAACAGCTCTGCATCTCCCGGACCGGCTCCCACCAGCCAAACCTTTCCCTGTTCCATTCTGATTCCTCCTGCTTTTCTTCGGACAATTGCTTTATCTCCGACTCTCTCTTTACTTTCGGAAACACTCCTTAAAGTTACGCATAAGCTCACAGGCAAGCTTTTCCCCCAGCTTTTCCGGCTCATCCACGCTTCCTGTCATCACACCGGTCACATATCCATCCTCCCCGGTTCCAGCGCTGTACATTCCACGCAGAGTAAGCTCTCCCTGCATGATCTGCGCAAAGGCTGCCACCGGCGAAGAGCACTCACCGCCGACACCACGGATAAAGCTCCGTTCACATTTTACGATGCATTCCGACCCTTCATTCACATAGCCGCGGAATACTGCACAATCCATGTCCGCCCGTCCCTGTAAGGCAAGAATCCCCTGTCCGGCGCACGGTATGATCTCCTCCGTTGTAAAATATCGTGAGATCCGCTCAGATAGCCCCAGTCTTTTCAGACCTGCTGCCGCAAGGATCAACGCACTGTACTCCCCACGATCCAGCTTTTGAAGCCTTGTCTGCACATTGCCGCGCACACTCTGAAACGTCATGTCCGGATACAGCTCCTTCGCCTGCAGCACACGTCTCCGGCTCGAACAGCCGATCGGCAGCTTAGGATCTAACGTATCCTTTCCCATTGGAAGGACAAGCACATCCCTTGGATCCTCCCGCTTCGAAAAGCCGATCAGTGGAAGCTTTGAATTTATCTCCACCGGCACATCCTTCAGGCTGTGAACCGAGATATCACTTCTACCGTCAAGAAGTGCGGCGTCCAGCTCCTTGACAAACAAGCCCTTGCCACCCACCTGATCCAATGTCCGGTCCAGTATCTTATCCCCCGTCGTCTTCATCGTTACGATCGGTGCCTGCACTCCCTGACTCTCCAGATATTTCTGCACCAGCTCAGACTGAACCACTGCCAGCCTGCTCTCCCTGCTTCCGATCCGTATGGTTCTCATCACTCTCATTCTCCTCTATCCATAAATGCTTCTATCGTTCCGTCTCTTCCTCGTAAAGCTCCCGCATCGCATCAACACACTCTCTGAAAGTGGACACATCCACAGAATCCCGCACCGCAAACATCAGCTTATTAACCACCTTTTGAACCGCTGTACTCACCATATCCTCCACGGCATCCTGCTGCTCCGGCACCGACTTTCGCAGCTTTTTGTCGATCCGCGCGATCACATCCTCCGATGCCTGTCCGCTGATCGTAAGAAGCATCGGCACCACATCCCTGGCATCATACCAGCTTTCAAACTCTGCTGCCTTTGCCTCCAGCAGCTGTCTTGCCTGTGCTAACGACTGCTTCGTCTCCTCCGGAAGCTCAACCCCGAAATCATCAATATCATAAAGAGTTACGCCGTCTATTCCGCCGACAGCCTCCTCAATATCTCTTGGCACCGCCAGATCTACGAAAACCGTATTCTCCTGCAGCGCACACGCATCCAGTTTATCCGCCGTGATTGTTGTGTTTGGACTTGCCGTTGCCGAAAAAACATAGCGGCATTCCGGAAGCTTTTCATAACGCTTCGAATAATCAATCCTTGCTGCCTCCACCGGCACATCCACAATCCCGCTGCGGTACTGCCGGATCGTCACGGTAACATCTGCACCACGGTTCAGCAAAAGCTGTGCTGTCAGTCTTCCCATCGCACCATTTCCGATAACAAGACAACGTTCTCCTTTAAATGTGGCTCCCTTTTGCTCCAGACCGGATATCGCCGCAAGCGGAGCGGAACGATTGGACGAGGGCAGGTTAATGTTCGTTTTGATCTCCTTGCCTGCTGTTACTGCCATGCGAAACAACGTTTCTAAGATCTTATCTGTTCCAAAGAATTTTCTCGAAAAATCAGCCGCATCCTTCATCTGTGTCAGAATCTGATCCTCGCCAAGGATCTGCGACTTTAAACCGCCCGCCAGCGCAAACAGATCCTTCACCGCATCCATTCCACGGCGCAGATGCAGATATGAACCATACTCTTCCACACTCTGCCCCTTCAATTCACAGAAAAGAGACCTTTCCTCCCGCTCCCATTCCCTTGTCCGCGACAGTACAAGCTCCGTCCGGTTACAGGTGGATAACAGAATGCAGCCTGAAATTCCTTCCTTCTTCCTGAGTGCCGTGATCGTCTTCTCCTGCTCCCTCTTGGTATAGCTGAATTTCCCGCGTATATCTAAACCGGCATCTGTATAATCAATGCCAACCATTGTAATGTCCATGTGCCACCTCATTTGTATCATATTGATCTGTCTTAGAATCATAAGTAATATAGCATTTTTTGTTCTGCGGCGCAATCATCCCCGGAGCACTGCCGATGCACATCCATACTCACCGTCACACCGCACTGTCCCAAAAATCTCCCACCAAAAGGGCAAAACCAGCATTTTCCTATACCATAAAAAAGAAGAACCACAGAATAAACTAAATTATTCTGTGGTTCTTCCCGCTGCGGTTTGGAATCCTTCCTCACGGTCATATAAAAGGATTCTCTATGTCGTCTAAAACACTTCCTACTCCCTCAGAAAATATTTCGACATTTTCATACCCAATTCGCTTTTTATTTCTATTGCCACCCTATTTGCCCTCATATTATCACGACTTTTTTCATTTTTCCAGCGTTTTGTCATGAAATATACCATTTTGGTTATGAAAAAAACAATTTGCCTTATCTGTCCACTAAGTGGTACAATGCTTTACAAATAGAAATGACGTATTTCGACTCTTTTTTCGTCTAAAATATATCATATTACTAAAATTAGACACTTGAAAGGAACTGACAATGAACCCTTCTGTTTTCATATTGGAAGACAATCCTGCTTTTGCAGAAGCACTAATTAAAATGATCGAAAAATATCCGATCCGGATCGATTACACATACGCAGCCAATTTAAATATGGCACTCAAGAAAATTGACGAAGCTGTACATTACACGGCGTTTTTTATTGATATCGCACTGGATGATAACGTCGAAAATACCGATGGTTTATCCTTTGCGAAATTCCTATCGGAAAAGTCCGCTTATAAGGACAAACCTGTCATCTTTACAACCAGCTTTCCTGACTATGTTTATGAGGCATTAAATCATCTTCACTGCTATGCCTATCTTTTAAAACCTTTTCAACAGGAGGATGTATTCCGCCAGCTGGATCAGATCCTGAGAACAAACGATTCCATCCGATTCAAAACGGCTGACGGAATTTATATGAAGCTTGACACCGATGAGATTTATTATATTCAGGCATTTGGGCGCAATATGCATTTTATGACAAAGCACGGTGAGATCACCTCAAGACAGTATACGATGAAATCTCTGAATGATATTCTGTCCGGCTCCTTTGAGCGGTGCCATAAATCTTTTCTTGTCAACAAGAAATATATCCAGTCGGTCAACCCAAGAACAAAAACACTGCACCTGCGTGGTCTTGATGACGATATTCCTTACGGAAAGGATTTTCACATCGAATAACTGAGACTACACGGAGCATCAGTAATGGAGGTATCACATTGGCAGCACTAATTCCATACTTTATTTCAAATATTTTTCAGATCGGTGCGTATGCTTTCTGTATAGCATATCTGTCCGATGAAATTGCTGAGCTGAAGAAACGTCCGCTCACAACCGGCATCAGCTTCATCGTCATGTACTTTACGTCGATCATCATTCAACGTTACGACAATGACTGGGTGGCCATCGGACTCTCGCTGATCCTGAGCCTTTACTGCCTGCTGCTGTATCTAAACACCTCCAAAACTCTCAGCCAGTGCTTTAACATCGTTATCTGCGGGTATCTGATCGAAACACTCTGCCAGTGCATCTTTATTTTACTTTTTACCATTCTGCATGTTCCTTTGGACGCCAATGGATACAATGATCCCATCTCCCTGTCGATCGTCTTTCTGGGTGCACTGCTTCTGATTCCTGTGCTTTATTTTCTTCCTGTCCGAAAATGGGTACAGTCTCTGGCGAATATCTCCTACTCGACCTCGCTTATCGTTGTCCTTGTCATGATCATAATCTCCGTAATGAGTCTGAAATATAACGATGTGTCGCTTGGTCTTTTGCTGCCAACCGTTACCTCGATCGCCTTCTTCTTTTTTCTCGGCGTTCTGATCATTATGCAGAGTCTTTCAGACCAGCGGCGCAAGCAGGCGATCCGCGACTATGAAACCTATATGCCGATCCTGAATGATATGATCCAAAATATCCACAAACAGCAGCATTTATACAATAACCAGATTGCTTCTCTGGTGCATCTTGCCGACTCGTATCACGATTACGATTCACTCAGCCATGCACTGAAAAGCTATTCTAATTTCGAAGAAAATATCATTGATAATGAATCGTATTCTTTTCTGCATATCGAAAATAAACTGTTAGCCAGTCTGCTGTACTGTAAATTTCACGAGGCTGCATCCTCCGGCAAAAATCTCATTGTCACCGTCGATGATTACCATTACGAAAGTCCCTGTACCGACACCGAGATCGTTGACATCGTCGGCATTTTGATCGATAATGCACTGGAGGCATCCGCCGAAAACGATACCATCTATGTGACTCTCGGAAAACGTTCCGATTCCGGAAATCCGTTCTTCATTAATGTTGCAAATCCCGGTCCCCTGGCGACCCCGTCATTTGTCCATGATATTTTTGCCACACGCTATACCACCAAAAGAAATCAGGTCAGACACGGTCTGGGACTTGATCTTCTCAAAACCTTTGTCGATACATATAACGGATCTATCACGGTTGGAAATACCTATCCCGATGAGATCTCTTCATCCGTGCATGAGCAATATATCTTTTTTGAAGTAGAAATATAAGGAGGCATTAGCATGACACAATCAGAAGCACTTTTTAACGAAGCCGTTAAATATATCCCGGGCGGAGTCAATTCTCCGGTTCGGGCATTCGGTTCCATCGGAAGCACACCACGCTTTATCACAAAAGCGGACAAGGCATATATGTGGGATGAGGATGGCAACTGTTATATTGATTATATCGGTTCCTGGGGACCGATGATCCTTGGTCACAACCATCCTGCCGTTTTAGAAGCTGTGCTTGACGCGTGCCGTCTCGGCTTAAGCTTCGGTGCTGCCACCCGTCCGGAAGTCACCATGGCAAAGCTGATCTGTGATATCGTCCCATCCATCGATATGGTGCGCATGGTCAATTCCGGCACCGAGGCAGTCATGAGTGCAATCCGCACCGCCAGAGGTTACACCGGCAGGGATAAGATTGTCAAATTCACCGGATGCTATCATGGACATTCTGATGGTCTTTTGGTCAAAGCAGGCTCCGGTGTAATGACCGCCGGCGTCCCTGACAGTTCGGGTGTTCCTGCTTCTGTTACAAAAGATACGCTGACCGCGGAGTACAATAATGTGGACAGTGTGCGTACATTGTTTGAGCAATGCGGCGAAGAAATTGCTGCCATTATCGTGGAACCGGTCGGTGCCAATATGGGTGTAGTTCCTCCAAAGGAAGGTTTTCTGCAGTCACTGCGTGAAATCTGCAATGCATACGGAAGCGTTCTGATCTTCGATGAAGTGATCACCGGTTTTCGTCTTTCTCTCTCCGGCGCACAGGGTTATTACGGCGTCACTCCTGACCTGACTACCTTCGGCAAGATTATCGGTGCCGGCATGCCGGTCGGTGCCTACGGCGGCAGACGAGACATCATGGAGCAGGTTGCTCCGGTCGGAAATGTCTATCAGGCAGGAACCTTAAGCGGCAATCCGGTTGCCATGGCTGCCGGCATCACACAGCTTACTCTTTTAAAAGATCATCCGGAATATTATACCGAATTAAATGAAAAGTCTGACCTCTTTTTCGGACAGATCAAAGAGCTTCTCCGCCAGAAGGAGCTTCCATGGCAGGTAAATCATGTCGGTTCTATCGGAAGTATTTTCTTTACACAGTCACCGGTTACCGATTATGCCAGTGCTAAGACATCGGATGTCAGTGCCTACGCTGCATACTGCAACAAGATGCTCGCACACGGTATTTATATTGCACCGGCACAGTTTGAGGCAATGTTTATTTCTCTGGCTCACACGAAAGAAGATATTGATATAACTTTAAAGACAATGGCAAAATGCCTGTAACATAAAAACAACCAATTCTATCCTAAAAGAACCTGATTTCTGAGTACTATAAAATAGCTCAAAAGTCAGGTTCTTTTTCATTGCTGTCAACAACATTTCTTTACATACTCTGTGCCTCTGCATCCTCCACGGAACACTCCGTAAATACAAAGGAAAATGTGGTTCCTTCTCCCGGTGTGCTTTCCACCGAAATATCGCCGTCATGTCTTTTGGCGATCTGCTTGGCGATCATCAGACCAAGTCCTGTTCCGTTCTGATTCTGCCGTAGCTTTGAGGTATAAAATTTTTCAAAGATATACGGAAGCTGTTCCTCGGGGATGCCAATGCCATGATCTTTGATCTGTACAAAAAGCTGTACACTTTCTTTCTGCTCCTTTCGCATCAGAAAAATTTCAATCCTTCCATTTTTCTCTGAAAATTTCACAGCATTGTCCACAATAATCAGAAACATCTGACGCAGCCTGTCATAGTCTCCCATGATCAGACACGGCTCGTTCTCCGGCATATCTACAACAAATTCAATACCCTTGTCCTTTCCAAGAATACGACCATGTCTCACCACATCACTGAATATCTGAATCAGGCTGATCGGCTCTTTCTCAATCTTAAAATCGGGATTCTGCATTTTCGATAAAATGAACAGATCTCCTACCAGACGTTCCATCCCCTGACATTCCTGTACTATTCTCTGATAGTATTCCTGCTCCTGCTCCTCTCCGGCAACCACACCATCGGCTAATGCCTCCGAATAGCCGCGCATTACCGTGATCGGTGTCCGAAGTTCATGTGAAACATTGGCAAAGAAATCCTGGCGCACATGATCCAGATTCTCCCGCTCCTCATTGATCTGGCGCAGACGTCCTGCAAGCTCATCCAGCGCCGACTCCAGCTGCCCGAGCTGAGTATCCCGGCGCACAGTGTTCCGGTCACTGTAATCACCATCCACCAACCGCTGAATGTCCTTTCTTATCCGTGCGATCGGCCGGGACAGATATTGGGATGCGCCCAGTGCAATAATGCAGGATATCAGCATTGCCAGCAATGCGCTCAATGTCAGAAGATACTTTCCCTGACTGACACCCATCTGCTGCCGGTCAAGCATACTGACCATCATTACTGCTCCTGCCGCTTCTTTGTCATTTTCATCGACATAGATCGGCGTTGCAATCCGCAGGATCACCATACCATACACTTTATCAAAATTAGAGCTGTGAGCTGTTTGTCCCCGAAACGCCTTATCCAGTACATCATACATTTCATCGGTCAGACTTTCCGTGTCCGCATTGGTGTAATCCGGTGTCAGCGGATTTGCTGCCTTTTCATTGCTCACGATCCACACATCGATCTCATCTGCCCTCTGCAATTCATCGATATCCGCCGAATATCTGGAAAACCGCGCCTTCCTGTCCTTTTGCGCAAGCTTTCCCACACGTCCCGCAATGACAGAACACTGCCTGCTCAACGTCTTCGTATAAGAACGCATATAATTGGTTTCATACAATCTCATGAATATGATTCCGATCAGTGCTACCGTCACGGCAAGCACCACAATAAATGACAGATATATACGGATCACAATATCATTTCTGCGAAACATACAAATCAAACGCTTCATGACAATAACCACGCCTTTCCAATCATCTGCTTTTCACTTTGTCCATTACTCTGCTTCTTTTACTTCAAACTTATAACCAACTCCCCAGATGGTCTTAATCCCCCAATCCGGATGTTCCACCGAGTCTAACTTTGAACGCAGTCGCTTGATATGAGAATCGACGGTCCGGCTGTCCCCGTAATAGTCATAGCCCCACAGACTATCCAACAGATTATCTCTCGTAAACACCTTATTCGGATGGCTCGCCAGTGTCCACATCGTCTCGATCTCTTTCTTTGTCAGAGGAATCCTCTTGTCGTCCACCTTAAAGGTATACTCCTCCAGATTGATATACAGATTCTTCATCCGGATCACACCCTCCTGCTGCTTCTGCTCCTCCGGCGGTGTAATACGGCGCAGCACAGCGCGGAGTCTTGCCATAACCTCTCCAGGGCTGAATGGCTTGACAATATAATCGTCCGCTCCGATATCAAGTCCCATGATCTTGTCATAATCCTCTCCTCTTGCCGTGATCAGTATGATCGGCACACTGGATTCCCTGCGGATCGATCGGCAAACCTCGTAGCCGTCCTTCACCGGCATCATCACATCCAGAAGAATCGCCATCGGCTGATATTCACCAAAAAGCCGCTCCGCTTCCAGACCATCCTTTGCGATCACCGGCTCATACCCTTCCTTTCGGACATATGCCGCTAAAATATCTGTGATATCCTTATTGTCATCTGCGATCAATATGTATTGCATATTTTCCCCTTCCTTCCGAAAATGTCTTGATATTGTATAATCACTAAGACTTCTCTCACCCCTAAAATAACTCCGGACATAATATTCCTTATGTCGGCGTATGAACAAAAGAATTTTGTCTGCCAAAGCATTGCAGAATCCGTGAACTGAGACTAAAAAATTGTCTTGTCACTTACGGATTTCGAAAAGTCTAATTGCTTTGCTGCTTTGATTTTTGATAAACACATCCTTCTTTCGTGTGGAAGTCTTAGTGATTATACATAGTTTATCATAAAAATAAGGAAAAATTATGGCATTTTTTTCTTTCTGTGACATGTTTTTGCCACGGATGCCGTTTATGATGGTATCATACAATAATAAAGTATAATAACTTATCTGTATAATGACATATACAGACTTACAGAAAGGTATGATGACCATGAAACATAAACATAATTTATTCCGATGGATCATGCTGCTTCTGGTGTTCTCACTTCTTGCGAATACGGCATCCGTATCTGCCGCATCCAAGAAGAAACGCAAAAAGACCGAAGCCGTGTCCAAATATTCCTTAGATATGATTTCCACAGATCTGCTTTTATCCGAGGATACCGAGTTGACTGTTGAGGGAATCACCGATGAAACCGTGTCCTTTAAGAGCAGTGACAGCGATGTTGTATCTGTAGACTCCGGGGATTCTGACACAAGCTGTAAACTTACCGGGAAAAACGTAGGAAACGCCACAATTACCGTTAAGATTAAGGAGAAAGGCTTTCTTTTTTTTAACAGCACCACGACAACTCTTACCTGTAAAGTGACTGTCACTCCATGGGCATCCAGCATCCGCTTTAATCGCAAACAGATTAAAATGGCACCAAACACCCGTAAACATGTGAAAATCATACTACGACCAAGCATCACGACCGAAGAGCCTGTATTCACATCATCTGATCCCAATATTGCAAAAGTGAATGCATTTAACAAGATTGTTGCCAAATCTCCCGGAATTGCAGTGATCACTGCAACGATCCGAAACGGCAACACCGCATCCTGCCGTGTGATCGTCACTGAAAAGTAAATCCTGCTTCTCTAAATTATTTACTCAAAACAGAAAATGCCCGAACCGGCTTTATACCGGAACGGGCGTTTTTATTTCTCAAATAATAACCGGCAAAGTGCCAGTTCTTCTTCTGTATCACGACTGTTGTAAAACCGGACCTGTCCCCTTTCCTGCTTGGGATTTAAAAGATCCTTTTCTTGAAGACGGCGCCGCATCTCCCGCGCTGTTCCGGAACCTCCGTCATAGATCGTCACCTTTTCGCCGACAACCTGCTGTATCATCTCCCGTACAAACGGATAATGCGTACAACCTAATACAATGCCATCGACCGGCTCCTTCATGACCGGTGTCAGAAGCTTCTGCAGATATTCTCTCAAATCATCTCCGTTCAGATCTCCACGCTCTACAAATTCCATCAAGCCGGGGCATGGCAACGGAACGATCCGGATCTTGTCCTCATATCGTTTCATCAGGTTGCAGAACTTCTCCTGCTTGATCGTCATAGGTGTCGCCATGACTACGATCCTGGAACCCGGCTTCTCTACAGCCGCCGGTTTGAGCGCCGGCTCAATTCCAACCAGAGGAAGCTGCGGATACATCTTGCGAAGCACAGCGACTGCCGCACTCGTTGCCGTATTGCACGCAACCACAACCCCCTTGGCTCCCTGTGCCATCAATGACTCCACATGATGGATCGTCAGATCACGAATCTGCTCTGTCGGTCTTGTACCGTACGGGGCATTCACCGAATCTCCGAAATATATAAAGTCTTCATGAGGCATCACCTTCACAAGCTCGCGAAGGACGCTGATTCCTCCCATGCCGGAATCAAACACACCGATCGGCTGTCTGCATGACTCCTGCTTCTTTTCATTTGACATGACAATCAATCCTCCTCCACATGCTCCAGTCCCTGATTGATGATTGCCCGGACATGGGCATCTGCAAGAGAGTAAAATACGGATTTACCTTCTCTGCGACTACGAACCAGCTTGTTCTGTTTCAGAATGCGAAGCTGATGGGAAACCGCCGACTGTGTCATATTCAGTGCCGCAGCCAGATCACAGACACACACCTCTGCCTCAAAAAGGACAAATAAGATCCGGATTCTTGTAGAGTCACCGAATACCTTAAACAACTCTGCCAGATCGTATAACACTTCCTCCGGCGGTAACTTTTCATTTACTATATTTAACAATTCCTGATGTACCTCAATACTGTCACAACAGTCTAATGCAATATGTTCGTGTTTCATAAAATAATCACGCCTTTCCAGACATCTGTCTATCAATCATAATCCCTGTATTAGTATGTAGGAATCTTACGGGGATGTCAAGTCGATACCTGAGTAGCGGCTGTTTAATATATGATAACTCAAACTTCGCACATAAGAAATAGTATGGGCGCAATCAACTAATCGGTGTGCGAAGTTTGAGTATGATAATAATAAGGCATCAAAAATAAGAAGAAAGGGCATGCGCCACCTTAGGGCGCTGCCCCTTTAAGCCATCTATCATGAATTCGCAAGGCAAAAGATTCGAAAAAACATCGCTTTTGCCTTCGTGCATTACAATTTCTTAACGGATAATGCACGGATTGCATTGAGCACTGCGATCACCATAACGCCGACATCGGCAAAAATTGCCGCCCACATGTTGGCAATACCAAGCGCACCGAGGATCAGACAGATCACTTTGATGCCAATGGCAAAATATATATTCTCGTATACGATGCGAATACATTTTCTGGCAATCTTGATCGCCTTCACAATCTTCATCGGATCATCGTCCATCAAAACAATATCCGCCGCTTCAATGGCTGCATCAGATCCCATCGCTCCCATCGCAATACCGATATCTGCTCTGGAAAGTACCGGTGCATCGTTGATACCATCACCGACAAATGCAAGCTTATCGTGGGAACCCTGCTCGGCAAGAAGCTTCTCCACACCCTTTACCTTGTCTGCAGGCAAAAGTTCAGCATAATATTCTGTCAGTCCAAGCTCCTTTGCGACATGCTCCGCCACATTCCTGCGGTCACCGGTAAGCATAACCGTCTTGCGGACACCCGCCTTCTTCAAACTCTTGATCGCCTCTGCGGAGGTCGGCTTTGGCTGATCGGATATCAGGATGTTTCCTGCATATTTTCCATCTATTGCTACATGAACAACGGTTCCGATCTCATTCGATTCCTCGTAAGAAACGCCAAGCTTTTTCATCAGCTTATCGTTACCGACAGCAACCTCTTTTCCATCAATTGCAGCCTTAACGCCGTTTCCGCTGATCTCTTCCACCTCTCCAATGCGATTCTGATCAGCACTCTTTCCATATGCCTTCTGCAGGCTCTTACTGATCGGATGACCGGAGTAGCTCTCAGCCAGAGCCGCATACTCTAAAAGCTCTGCTTCGGTCATCCCTGCCGGATGAACCGATGTCACCGCAAACACACCCTGCGTCAGCGTACCGGTCTTATCAAATACAACACAGCTCGTCTGCGCAAGTGTCTCCAGATAGTTGGAGCCCTTTACCAGCACACCGGAACGGCTTGCTCCACCGATTCCCGCAAAGAAACTAAGCGGAATACTGATAACAAGTGCACACGGACAGCTGATAACCAGAAATGTCAGTGCGCGGAAGATCCACTCGCCCCAGTTCGGTGCAATGCTAAGAAACAGAATGCTGACAAGCGGCGGCAGAATTGCAAGTGCTGCTGCAAGATAACAAACGATCGGTGTATAATAATGCGCGAATTTTGAAATAAAATTCTCAGAACGTGACTTTCTGGAGCTTGCATTCTCTACCATGTCCAGAATCTTGGAAACCGTAGACTCGCCAAATTCCCTGGTCGTCTTGATCTCCAGAACACCGGTCATATTGATGCAGCCACTGATGATCTCATCGCCGGCTGCTGCATCTCTCGGCAAACTCTCTCCGGTCAGGGCACTTGTATTTAAGGAACTCTTTCCTTCCACAATAATACCGTCGATCGGCACCTTCTCTCCGGGCTGCACCACAATGATACTGCCGATCTCTACCTCGTCCGGATCCACCTGCTCCAGTTCACCGCTTTCCGTGCGGATATTTGCATAATCCGGACGGATATCCATCAGCTCACTGATATTACGGCGGCTCTTTCCAACCGCATAGCTCTGGAACAGCTCACCGATCTGATAAAAGATCATAACCGCTACACCCTCGGTATAATCGCCAAGTGCGATCGCACCGATCGTAGCAACTGCCATCAGGAAATTCTCATCGAATACCTGACGGTTCATAATGCCCTTTCCCGCTTTACGCAGGATATCATAGCCGATCACCAGATAAGGGATCATGAACATCCCAAAGCGAAGATATCCCTTTACCGGAAGAAGCGATATCAAACCGACAAGGGCTACTGATATGATAATACGGATAAGTGCTTTTTTCTGCTTCTTCGTCATATCTCTTCACTCCTTCCTTTACAGGAAGATCTCACAATCATCTTCCACTTTCTTGCAGTTCTTCAAAACGTCCTGCATAACAGCCTTTGGCTCACTGCCTTCCTCAAACTCAACAGACATCTTAAGCGTCATGAAGTTCACAACGGCATCCTTAACTCCCTCCGTTGCCTTTGCAGCCTCCTCCATCTTGTTTGCACAGTTTGCACAGTCAACATCAATCTTGTAAGTCTTTTTCATGATTATTTCCATCCTTTCAAATTCTATAAATTCGTTTTATATTTTAATCATTTGAACAATCATTCATATGTTCATTTATATTCTATGCACTCTCCTTCAAAATGTCAACACCTTTTTTTACATTTATCAAAATATTATCACATAAGGCTTCCCACGCCCATGATGTGCAACGCCCATACTATTTCTTATGTCCAATTATCGGTAAATGGATTTTGCCTGCCAAAGGATTGAATAATCCGTGAGCTGTGGCGAAAAAATTGTCTTGTCACTAACGGATTTCGAAAAGTCTAATTGCTTTGCTACTTTGATTTTTGATAAACGCATCCTTCCGTACTCGCCCCGTAGGTGGGCTCAGTCGTGCGGATGCGTATTTATCAAAGCATTGCAAAGCAAAGACTTTCCAGAAATCCTACTGATCTGCGTCAATTTTTTCGCCACAGCTCACGGATCAATTTGTTTTCCGAGACAAAAACACTATTTGACATTTGGACATAAGAAATAGTATGGGCGTATACCAAAAGCTGGTGTGGGAAGCCTTAGTAATCATCCTGACAAAAGAAAAAAGGAGACCATCCATTAAGGATGATCTCCTGATGATTACAGATTCTGTTTAGCGATGCTGTTCAAATGCACCCAGATCATAGTTCTTAAGGTTGTCAGTGATGCTTCTGTCATCGGCCTCGTCGATGAGCTTATCACGAACCTTCTTCGTCTTCATCGGATCTGCATATCCGCTTGGTCCGCCGACACAGCCGCCCTCACAGACCATACCCTCGACAAAGTCTTCCGGAAGTCTTCCTGCCTTGAGAAGCAGCATTGCCTTCTTACATTCCATTGCACCGTTTGCCTTGAATACCTTTGCATCTACCTCCTGATCCGTCTCCTTCATATACTCAAGAACGGATGCGGTAACTCCACCGGCATTACCATATCGCTTACCAAAGGTACTTGACTCCTGATACTCATTTGGAGCCGGCTCAAGCTCGATGTCCTTCGCCTTCATGATCGCACGGATCTCACTGTAGGTCAGGACAGCATCTGCATTACCCTCAATCTTCTGGTCAACGACCTCAGACTTCTTACCGATACATGGTCCGATAAATACGGTATAACAATCCGGCTCTTTCGCCTTAAGCATACGTGAGATCATACACATCGGAGACACTGTCGTAGAGATCAGATCTGCCTGCTCCGGATAATGCTTACGGATCATATTAACGAATGCAGGACAGCATGAGGTTGTCTTCTTCTCACCGGCATGGTATGCCTCGAGCCATTCCTCTGCCTCACTCTGCGTTGTCATATCTCCACCGAGTCCTACCTCGATCATATCTGCAAAGCCAACCTTCTGAAGAGCGATCTTCCAGCTTTCCATCGTAATGTCAGGTCCAAACTGTCCCTCTGTCGCAGGCGCTACCATACCGTATACCTTCTTGCCTGCTTTCAGTGCACCGATCACATCCAGGATAAAGGTCTTGGATCCGATCGCACCAAACGGGCACTTGTGGATACAGTGACCGCAACGGATACACTTGCTCTCATCAATGACTGAGATTCCAAGATCATTGTACGTAATTGCATCAACAGGACATGCAAACTTACATGGACGCTTCAGATGAGCGATTGCATTGTAAGGACATGCCTTTGCACACATTCCACACTCTTTACATTTATTAGCATCAATATGAGAGCGCTTCTCTCCCGGTGAGATCGCACCGAACTTACAAGCATTCACACACGCCTTTCCAAGACAGTTCTGGCAGTTATCTGTTACAACATAACTGGAGATTGGGCAGTCCTCACAGGCGGATGAAATAACCTGAACGACATTGCCATTGTCCTCCGGACCCGGTGCCTTTCCCTCTGCCAGACGAATACGCTGACGGATAATCTCGCGCTCTTTGTAAACACAGCATCGAAACTGTGGTGTCGGGCCAGGTATCATTTTACGCGGCAGGTGGTCTCTCTCCTCCTCAAGAGTTCCCTCAAAGGCAAGCTTTGCCACCTCATAAAGTACATCATGTTTGATTCTAATCACATTCTCATCTGCAAACATTTTTCTCTCCTTATCTCGTCCGTTCTGTTCATAATTATTGATCAATACGGGTTTCTCTTCCATCAAAAATGGTCAGAGATATCCCTCGGAGATAGTATAACACAAATTTGCCGATAATGAAATTATTTTTCTATAAACTTTTTTAATTGATATTTTTTCATCTTTGACCGATCTTGAGATTCGGAATTGCATTCAGGTCAAGATCGTGACGCGTGCCCGCCATATACTCATAGTACCCCTGTGATGCGATCATCGCCGCATTGTCGGTACAAAAGATCGGAGACGGATAGCAAAGGGCGATCCCCGCCTCATCACATGCCTGCTTCATTGCCGCACGCAGTGCAGAGTTTGACGCCACACCGCCTGCAACCGCGATCCTCTTTTCGCCAAGTTTCCCTGCGGCGCTGACGGCTTTTCCGACTAACACATCCACCACCGCCTGCTGGAAGGAGGCTGCCACGTCGGCACGATTGACCTCGATCCCCTTCATCTCACAGCCATTCAGATAATTAAGAACCGCTGACTTTACACCGGAGAAGCTGAAATCATATTCGCAGCCTTCGATCTTAGCGCGCGGAAACTCGATCGCGTGTGGATTGCCTTCCTTTGCAAGCTTATCGATCTTAGGACCTCCCGGATAACCGAGTCCGATTGCTCTTGCAACCTTATCAAACGCCTCTCCCGCTGCATCGTCATGCGTATAACCAATAATCTCAAACTTGCCATACTCCAGCACGCGCACAAGATGCGTGTGTCCACCGGATACCACCAGACAAAGAAACGGTGGCTCCAAATCCGGATGCTCCAGATAGTTGGCGGCGATATGTCCCTCAATATGATGAACGCCGACTAACGGCTTGCCTGCCGCATAAGCGATCGCCTTTGCTTCACCAACACCAACCAGAAGTGCTCCAACCAGTCCGGGTCCATACGTCACACTGACCGCATCAATCTCCTCCAGTGTCACATCCGCATCGGCAAGTGCCTGCCCGATCACCTGATTGATCCTCTCGACGTGCTTTCTGGATGCGATCTCCGGCACAACTCCTCCATATAATGTATGTATGTCTATCTGTGATGAGATCACATTGGACAGCACACTGCGCCCGTTCTTCACAACGGAGGCTGCCGTCTCATCGCAGGAGCTTTCAATTCCCAGTATCAATATATCTTTTTCCATGTTGATCCTCATTTCCGCACGACCCTCTATGCCGGACCAATGCTTCTTTTGCAGAATATAATGGCATATCAGGTCTTTTCCTATGTATTATTTAATGTCCGTCTGCCTCTTTTGCCGTGATCTGTTGCCAGCCAAGGATCTTCCAGTGTCCCTCGCTGTCCTTGCGGCAGATATATTTTGCATATGACTCTGTTGTTTTGGACTTCTTGGAGGTCTGCAGCACTGATGCGATCAACGTTGCTTCATCTTTGCCGTCCACCTGCGCATACTCCACCTTTTCATCCTCTTCTACAATATAGGAAGAGATGAAATTTTTATTGTCATCAAACTTCTGGATGTCCTTCTTAAGCGCTTCGTACATATCCTTTTCAGAATTGCCCTTCTGCTGCAAAAGCTCCTCATCGTACAAGGTACGCTGCTGCTCATATAACGCTTTGCGGTCCTTTTCCTTCATATTGGTATTGTACATGCATTTATTCAGGCGCCAGAACAGCTTTACCACCTCAGTCGGTGTTCCCGGATATTCCAGTTCCAGATCCTTGGCAAGCAGCTTGCCGACTTCTGTCTTTGGAAGTGCGGACTGTCCTTTTTCTTCGGCTTCCTTCTGCTGATAAATACGAACCCCTGCAAATATCAGAACTGCCGCTGCCACAAGAATCACAAATACGATCAAGATCTTTTTGGTCATTTTGTCCATTTCAATCCTCTCCTTCCTCATCCACAAAGTCAAGTGTCTTACTCCACCGGTCTCTTCCTGCATGCGCGTGCGGGAAAATCTTCCGGACTTCCTTCATGTAGTCCTCCGGATGCAGCATGGACGGACTGTAATGTGTCAGCCACATTTCTTTTACTTCTGCTTTCCGCCCAAGCCTTGCCGCCTCATACATCGTCATATGCTTAAACTCGGCTGCCTTTTTCTGCTTGTCACGATCTCCGTACATTCCCTCACAGATAAACAGATCGGAGCCGGCGGCATTGTCTGCAATAATGTCCATCGGTCTTGTATCTGTACAATAGGTCAGCTTAATGCCTCGTCTGGCAGGCCCGATCACCATGTCCGGCGTAAATATCCTGCCATCCTGCTCGATAGTTTCCCCCTTCTGAAGTCTGCTCCACAGCTTCAGCGGAACCTCATTTGCCTTTGCAAGCTCCGGATGGAACTTTCCGCCTCTCGGCACTGTGATCGTATATCCATAGCATGGCACATTGTGATTGACCCGGAAGGCTTTGATATGATATCCATTGACATGAAGCTCCTGCTCCTTCTCGCTCAATTCTATAAAACGAACATCAAACGGAAGTCCCGGAGCGATCACGCGAAGTGCATTCACGGTCTTTTCCAGTCCCTTCGGACCGATCATCGTCACCGGACGGGTTCGGTCTGAATTGCCCATTGAAAGCAAAAGTCCCGGCAGTCCGCTGATATGATCTCCGTGATAATGCGTGAAACAAATCGTGTCGATCGGATTGACACTCCATCCCTTCTCACGGATCGCGATCTGTGTTCCTTCACCACAATCCACCAGAAGACTGCTTCCCTCAAGTCTGGTCATCATGGCGGTAAGCCATCTGCCCGGCAGCGGCATCATTCCGCTGGTTCCTAACAAACATACATCTAACATAATCCACCTCTTCCCGTCTCTGAACGAATCCGTGGACTATTGTATCACAATTCCGTTGCTTCTGTCACCTCCGGCGGAACAACAAATTTCTTCACCATGGCATCGTAACAGTCCTCGCATAACAGGAAAGAATGGATCTGTCCATCTCTTTTCGAAAAATATCCCCATTGCTTCTTTCCTTCAAAGACGTCTTCTCTCAATATTCCGTTTTCCGATTTTAAAATGCGGCCGCATCTATTGCAGCATAAGTTTTTCTCTGCCATCTGATCCATCTCCTGTCTTTTGTTCTAAAGCAAGTATATCGCGGTCGACAGGATCTGTATAGTGGAAAACACAGGAAGGAACCGTTACAAATGCTTCTGCATGATCAGTGCATCCTCCTGTGGATCTCTGTAATAGCCGCGACGCCTTGAGATCACTGCAAAGCCAAGCTTTTCATAAAGACCGATGGCAGCCACGTTACTCTCCCGCACCTCCAAAAGCACCTGCTCAACGCCCTTGTCCAGACAGCGTTCAAAGGCTTCCCGAAGTAATGCCTCTGCAAGTCCTCTGCGTCGGCATCTCTCATCGACTGTGACATTACACAGATCTGCCGTTTCAAAGGAGCAAAAGAAAACACAGCTTCCTGCCACATCCCCCTCGCATTCTGCCACAAGATAGATCCGTTCATCATCCTTAAGATGCTCCATATAATCCTGCTCGCTCCACGGATGCGTAAAATTCTGCCTTCCGATCCGGCAGACCTCGTCCACCTGTGCCGGTTCCATTGTTTTAATCTGCTGCATGTAATCTCTCTTCTCTCTCCCGCTCCGCCTGTGATTTGCGCAGGTAAACCGGACGATGCTCTGCGGCTGTCTCCACTCTTCCTTGATGATAATAAAGGGCTCCAAGTGTTGCAACTGCTGCCGCTCTCTGTCTCGACATATGTGCCGGTGCAAAGCTGTATTCATTGACAATCTCTTCGCGGATAATCTCCTCATAAACAGGAACACCATCCCCGAGGAAATGAACCCTGACCGGGTACTGCGAAAGCTCCTTTAACAGGTCATGGATATCCATCGCACACTGATCCATGACCTCCACCATCTGTCCCTCACGCATCTCATAGACACCGGTATATACCTGATTGCGACGTGCATCCATGATCGGACAGATAAAGCCGTCACTCTCGGCAAGCTGGTATGCCAATCCCTCCAGCGTCGGCACCGGAATAATCGGTTTATCAAGCACCAGTCCCAGTCCCTTCACCGTGGATGAGCCGATACGAAGTCCCGTAAAAGAACCCGGACCTGCTGCCACAGCGATCGCATCAAGCTCCTCAAGAGGGATCCCCGAAAAATCAACAACTTCCTTTATCATAGGAAGAAGCGTCTGTGAATGTGTCTTTTTATTATTGACGGTAAATTCCGCCACTACGGTATCGCCGGATAACACAGCGGCGGAAGCAGCTAAGCCTGAACTGTCAACTCCTAATATCTTCATCTTAATCCTCATTTCTGCACACATTCTTTGCACACAACGGGTTTGTGTCAAGTGCGCACAGGCACAAATCCGCAATCTGTCATCTCTGCCGGTCCTGCTTTCCCCACATGTCAGCCCTTATCCGTGCAGACTTCGACCAAATAATATATCAGTTTCTGTCAATGGTAATCGTCCTGTAGTCAAAGCCCTTATCAAGCTCCTTTTCAATGGTCACGCAAATAACATGCTCCGGGATCAGTTCTTTGATCAGTGATGCCCATTCGATCAGACACACACCCTCTCCAAAGAAATAATCCTCATAACCGATCTCATCCATCTCCTCCGGATCTGCAATCCGGTATACATCAAAATGATACAACGGCAGTCTGCCACTCTCATAAATCTGCATGATCGTAAATGTCGGGCTGCTGATCGGCTCCTCAATGCCAAGCCCCTTGCCAAAGCCCTTGGTAAAAACGGTCTTTCCAACACCAAGATCACCGTTTAATAATACGATATCTCCCGGACGGCAGTCACCACCAAGCTTCTGCCCCAGCGCAAATGTATCCTTCTCGCTCCGGCTTTCTATTACCTCTGTCATTTCGGATCCTCCTGCTTTGTCTCCGCTTCCTGTGACGGATCATAATCTTTATAATACCCCAGCCTCTCCTCAACACAGGCGCGGATCTGTTCGAAGCTGTCTCCGCACTGGTCTGCCGGAAAGATAAATGCTCTGACCGGAGACATATAAAGATACAACGCCTTTGCCGTATAAATACACTTGCGGACATCATACCATTTCACGCATGCCTCCTGCTCTCCCTGGGAAACCGTGATCTGTTCCTCTGACAGAGTGTAATGAAGCGATGCATTGATATCTTTATTCTGTTTCGCCTGTGCGGCAGACTTTCCGTAAAGCATCACCGGCTGCACGATCGTGAAAAGACAGCCTATAATAAATAACGCAAGCTTCGCCGTCGTATCCAGTGCCCCGAAACGAACTGCCAGAATGATCCAGCATGCAAGGCTGATCACCACGCCAAAAATACCGGACACCCCTGAATAAGTATGGCGCATAGAGAACCGGTACAGATCCTTCGCTGTCAGTTCCACGTCAAATTCTATATCCTTCATGAAATATCTCCTGTTCTTCCTTATTTTAGCATCATTATAGCAGAATATGGCGAAAAAACAATATATACAAAAGCTTCGTCATATGTTATCTTTAAAATCAGAGAAGCATTGTGGGGAACAGTTACATGTAGAAAAGAGGGGTACTTATGGATATTTCCAATATGACAATAGATGATATCCGCCAGCAGGTCGAAGAGCAGATTGATTTCGACCGCCTTGAAGAATTAAATGCCCAGCTCGAGAAGGATATTCGGGGCATTCTGGATTCCTGCGGATTATATTACCGGATCTTCTCCCGCGTCAAAACCAAAAATTCCATCAGCAAAAAGCTGTTTAACGGCAAATACGGCACCAGGCAGAATCCCAAGAAGGTACAGGATCTGATCGGTCTTCGTATTGTACTTTATTATTCCGACGACTTAAGCATCGGCAGAGAGATCATGGAGAACACCTTTCTGCGCACCGGCACCTGGTCCAGAAATGATTTTAATGCGGCAGAGTTCCGCGCCACCAAAATAAACGGTGTATTCAAGCTTCCATCCGAGCATTTTAAGCTGTATACCAGCGAGCTTTGGCAGCTTCCGATCGATACCACCTTCGAGATCCAGTTCCGTACCGTATTTTTCGAGGGCTGGCATGAAATTGAGCACGACATGCGCTACAAGAGTCTGCTGCCGGACGACAAGTTCTGGGAGAACAGCGAGGATCTTTCCCGGATCCTGCACTGTATTCTTGCCAATCTGGAGCTTTCCGACTGGTCTTTGGTGCAGCTTTTCGAGCATCTTTCCTACAATCATTACCAGAACGGCAACTGGGATCTGATGCTCAAAAGCCATTTCCGTCTGCGCATGGAGGACAAGGAACCGCTCGCACCGGCGATCACCGCTCTTTTTGACGAGAACCGCCGTCTCGCCAAGCAGTTTTTCAAATGTGAGAAGATCACACTGGTGCGTGAGCTGTTAAAACAGGATTACATTCCAAAGATCACATTTGACCTTATCGTCCGTCTTCTGAATGAAAGCACTGTGCACGATGAACGCATCTCTGCTTATTATAAAGAGCATGATCCGCTCGCCGTAAAGACACCGGCACCGGCACGCAAAGCGTTAAGTCCGCTTGACTCCAACACACTGTTTCATCTGGATATTCCGCTTTTGCATAAACCGGTCAGGGATGTCAGAACCGAGTTTCACAATGCATCGCACATCATTTACCGCTGGATCCGCTATAAGCTGAGCCATGTATTTCCGGAGCTTCCGGCAGAGCTTGAAACACTTTCCATGCACCTTCCGGGCTATGATTTTCAGTGCTTCTGGCAGCCGGACGATTTCCTGTTTACCGCTGAGTTTTCCTATATCGACGATCAGATGCCCGGTACGCTGTGGCATATCACGGCATCCGTTACATCACCGGATCACGGATCATCGCTGATGTTTCATCATCACACCAGGCTGCACACACCGACTACCGCACTTCACCGCGAAAGTTTCAGCAAGCCGTCCTATCTGTCAGAGCTTTCCTCTAAGATCGGTCTGGTGGATCTGGAACGCCTCGGAACGCAGGGACGCTTTGTCAATACCGATGAGGGCTTTATCGCTTTAAGGCACCTCCTGCATGATCCGGAAAGACGTCTGCCTGTCGTCGTGATCACACAGCATCAAGCTTTAGAGACAGACAACTCCAACGAATACCGCGAGGGCTACGATATGAATACCTTCCCGATCAACGGCACACGTCTTGCCAAGGTGATCGGTCTGTATTCCCATGTTTATATGCTTGATCAGAATATCGCAAGACAGCTTATCGTCAACGGCAGGAAGGATAACGAGGTTAACCACGGAGGAATCCTTATCTTCTGGCCGGTTTCATCTAGAAAAGAAACAACTGTTTACACAAGTCAGATGATCCGCGAAGCACATTTCGACTATAATCGTTTTGCCTACCATGAGCAGAATTTCAATGAGAAGGCATTTCGCTCCAAGCTGGCGCAGATCATCAAGGATGACCATGTTACCCACTGACAAGCGGTTCCATAGGAATCTCTTACAAAACGCACGAAGCGGACATATCCTCACAGGAGTATGTCCGCCTTTATTTTAATATATGGGTAATTGCTCATAACATAACAAAACGGGAAAAACGCCGGTTTCCCGCTTATTATGTTAATTGTCTATTTCAGTTCAACCTTAACGCTTTTCTTTTTCTGCTTGCCGGAACAGCTTCTGCACAATCCCACAGTGATCCTGTCTCCTCTTTCATGCGTCGAAAGACAAAGACTCAGATCCTTCATACTGCGGATCTTATTGCCATCAATCGAATCAATCACGTCTGCCACACGGACACCACCGTGATACGCCGGGGACTTCAGCTGAACCTCCGTCACATAAATTCCCTTTCCGTTCTCCATATCCTTGCCCCGAATGCCAAAGGTAACCGGTGTCTTCTCCTCCACGATCGCCTCCGCTGCAACCGCAATATCTTCTGCCGAAATAAATGCCCAGTTTGTATCTCCTGTCGTACGTTGATAAGCATCTGTGATCATACCGACCATACGACCTTCAATATCAGAAACAAAACCATCGCCTCCCTCGGTATATGCAATATCCGTCACATACACGGTCAGGCAGTCATCCACCGCCTGCACGGTCATATCCGTGTTGACCACATTGCCCGGCATCACAGACTTCATGATCCCATTCGGACACCCAAACAGAAGGACACGGTCATTTAACTCCAGTGCCGTATCAGATGCATCCTGCGTAAAATCGATCACATAAATCTGATTCATTGTGCTTTTGGAAATATCATTCACATCCATGCGAAGTACTGCAATTCCGAGATTATCATCGGTTGCCACAAGCGTAGCTGCCGCACTCTTCCCATTGGCGAAGGATACCTCAAGACTCCCCTTCTCCACAAGCGAGGATACCTGTGTCAGAACATAAAGTGAAGAACCTCTCCGCTTAAAGATCAGTCCGCTCTGAAGCACATCCTCCTTATCGCTTCTCTGATACCAGCTTTCGGTGTGGAGCTTATCCACCGTCACGATTGCCTTGTTGCACTGCTCTCCGATGTTCTTGATCCTGTCCCAGTAGTTCTCATAGGCAGCAAGCATATCCGATTCCGTTGACGGTCGTGGTGTCTGCTTTGTACCGGCTGATGTCTCCTTTGCATCATTCAAAAGACTTTCCCGATATATTCTGGCATCCCGCTTCTCCAGAACATCCTGAACCTTCCAGAACGTCACAGATGCCGTGCCGCCAAAAACCACAGCGAGAACAATCACATACACCGCCCTCTTTATAATGCCAGCCGGCTTTCTCTTATGAGGCTCCTGCACTGCCTCCTGTAAAAAGCAATACTCCTGATCATTCGTATCCTTTTCTTTTCTTGACATAATTTATTAACTCTCCATCTGATCGACATAACAACCTACTTATATAAATGTTATCACATACATATGAATAGTTTATGAATAAGCCGTAAATAGGATATTTTAATTTTATGTTGCAGTATCTTAGCTGTCTGGTGTATGATGATATTAATTGTATTGAAATGAGGACAATTGTAATGAACGAGAAAGTATTACAGACATTAGAATATAATAAAATCATTGAGCAATTAGTCACCTATGCGTCTTCACCTTCCGGTCGTGAAGCCTGCCGCATGTTAAAACCGCAGACCGACAGCCGCTGGATCGAGACCGCGCAGCGCGAGACCTCCGATGCCCTGACTCACATCCTGACCAAGGGCGAACTTTCCTTCTATGGTATTGAAGATATCCGTCCCGCACTCAAGCGGCTGGAAATCGGATCTTCCTTAGGAAGTCATGAGCTGTTGGACATTGCAAAGCTTTTATCCGCCGCAGGCTCTGTCAAGAACTATTTCCGCCAGTCCCTGCGTGAGGATGATTCAACCGGCGATTCTCTGGATGAGCGCTACCGGCTGATCGAACCACTGTCGCTACTGATGCAGGAGATCCGACGATGCATTCCGGACGAAGACAACATTGCCGACGATGCTTCCACGGGACTTGCACAGATACGCCGCCAGCTCAAGCTGACCAACGACCGCATTCACGAACAGCTAAGCAGTATTGTCAACGGCTCTGCCCGCAGCATGCTTCAGGACTCCATCATTACGATGCGAAACGGACGCTACTGTCTGCCGGTCAAGGCGGAGTACCGTTCTTCCTTCCGCGGCATGCTTCATGACCAGTCTGCAACCGGTTCTACTCTTTTCATTGAGCCGGCCGCGATCGTAAAGCTGAACAATGATATTCGCCAGTTAGAACTGAAGGAACAGGAAGAGATCGACAAGATCCTGGCAGATTTAAGCAATCTTGCTGCGGAGCAATCTTTCTTCCTCGCACAGAATTACCGTGTTCTGTGTGAACTGGATTTTATTTTTGCACGCGCCATGCTGTCCAAGCATATGCGCGGGACGCGCCCGATATTCCCGACAGAAGGTTATATCGAGATCAAAAAGGGACGTCATCCGTTGATTGATTCCAGGAAGGTTGTTCCGATCGATATTCACATAGGCAGGGATTTTTCACTCCTGGTCGTAACCGGTCCCAACACTGGAGGTAAGACCGTATCGCTCAAGACAGTCGGTCTATTCTGTCTGATGGGACAGGCCGGACTTCATATTCCGGCATTTGACAATTCCTGTCTGAAGATATTCGATGAGATTTATGCTGATATCGGTGATGAGCAGAGTATTGAGCAGAGTCTCAGTACTTTCTCCTCTCACATGGTCAACACCGTATCCATCCTTGAGAAGGCAGATGCCGACAGCCTTGTCCTTTTCGATGAGCTTGGTGCCGGAACGGATCCTACAGAGGGTGCCGCACTCGCTACGGCGATTCTTTCCAATCTGCACAAGCGCGGCTGCCTTGTCATGGCAACAACCCACTACAGTGAATTAAAGCTTTATGCACTGCAGACACCGGATGTACAGAACGCCTGCTGTGAATTTGACGTTGCAACCCTTCAGCCTACCTACCGTCTTCTGATCGGCATCCCCGGCAAGAGTAATGCTTTTGCCATATCCGGCAAGCTCGGTCTGAGTCAGGATATCATAGAGGACGCCAGAGAACGCGTCTCCTCCGACGCCCAGAACTTTGAAGATGTGCTGAGTGATCTGGAGGCTTCCCGCATCAAGCTCGAAAAGGAGCAGAAAGCAATCACGGAAAGCCGAAAGGAAATATCCCGTCTCAAGAAGGAGCTGCGTGAGAAGACCGAAAAGATCGAACAATCCAAAGAAAAGATCCTGCAGAATGCCAATCAGGAGGCCGGTAAGATCCTTGCCGAAGCCAAAACCGTAGCAGATGATACGATCCGCAAATACACCAAATGGGCGAAAAGTGACCGTCACATTCAGGAAATGGAACGGGAACGTGCCAATCTGCGCAGCCGTATGAATAAGCACCAGGATCTGTCCGGCAGCAAACCGCAGCAGAAGCGCAAAAAGAAAGCACTCAAGGCTGCAGATCTGATGATCGGCTCCAACGTGCATATCCTGACCTTAAACGCCAACGGAACCGTCAGCACACTTCCAAATGAGAAGGGAGATCTCTTTGTCCAGGCAGGTCTGCTCCGTACACAGGTCAACATTAAGGATCTGGAACTACTCCCGGATGAGAAGCCAAAGCAGACCGAGAAACGCCAAAACGGTAGCGGAAGAATCCGTATCGATAAGGCTGCTTCCATCCATCAGGAGGTGAATCTGATCGGTATGACCGTTGACGAGGCGATGCCGGTTTTAAATAAATACTTGGACGATGCCTATCTGGCTCATATGTCACAGGTCACTGTGATCCACGGACGAGGCACGGGAGCACTGCGCAAGGCAGTGCACCAGCAGCTTGCAAAACTCAAATATGTAAAGTCCTACCGTCTTGGTGAATTTGGAGAAGGAGACATGGGCGTTACTATCGTTTGTTTCAAATAAATGATGCCAGGGTCAAATACCTTTTACCCCAACATCAATGCATATAAATATTTTAAGCACAGGAAACGGAGAAAGGAATACGAGATAATATGGCAGATAAACAGAAAATCCTAATCGTAGATGACGACAACAATATTGCAGAGCTTGTCAGCTTATACCTGATCAAGGAATGTTTCGATACACAGATTGCCAATGATGGCGAGGAGGCACTTGCCGCTATTCAGAACTACCAGCCTGATCTGGTTGTACTGGACATCATGCTTCCGGGAATGAGCGGCTACGATGTACTCCGGGAGCTTCGCAAAACATCGAATCTCCCTGTGATCATGCTGTCCGCCAAAGGAGAAACCTTTGACAAGGTTCTTGGTCTGGAATTAGGTGCGGATGACTATGTCATGAAACCATTTGACACAAAAGAGCTCGTCGCACGTATCAAAGCGGTTCTGCGTCGTTATGTACACGAAAACTCTGCCTCGGAAACAGAAGCGATTCCGAAGGAGTGCGTCACCTATCCAAATCTTATCATCAATCTCACCGATTACTCGGTGTACTATTTTAAACAACGTGTGGAAATGCCCCCAAAGGAATTAGAACTGTTCTATTTCCTGGCATCACATCCGAATCAGGTTTTCACCAGAGAACAGCTTTTAGATAATATCTGGAGCTATGATTATATCGGTGATACCCGTACCGTCGATGTTCACATCAAGCGATTGCGTGAAAAGTTTTCCCAGCCGGCCGAATGGAACATTGCTACCGTCTGGGGTGTCGGTTATAAGTTTGAATACCACACATAGCATGCACCGGTAATGGAGAGTTCCCATGAAAATATCAATTCGAACCATTTATGTAACAACATTTCTGATCCTTGCGACAGTGATGTTCATCCTGATCCATTTTCTTGGTGTGCATCAGATCTCGCAAAGTCTGATATCTGACCGTAAGGCAGCTCTTTACGAAGAGGCAAGTGCGCTCTCCGGGCGTTACTTTTTCAATGTGAAGTCGATCAATGAATTTGATGACTACACAGAGGACGCTCTCAGAGAACGTATGACCTCTTTGCAGGTCATGAGTCATGCACGTTATTTTCTTGTCGATACAACCGGTCGGATCTCTATTGATTCCGCCGACACCCAGAGTCTGGAGGGGCAAAACTTCAACGACCTGAACCCGACCTTTCTGGACAACGACACCTATATCGGCCACCTCAAAAGCGACTCCCTTCCGTCAGAGATTTTATCTGTCATCTATCCGCTTTCCGAGAATTCCAACCTGAACGGATATCTGGTCATTATGACTTCCTTAGCAGATCTTCGTTCTAACGCACATCTGCTTGTCCGGAAACTGGATGTCTGTTTTGTCCTGTTTTTCCTGTTTCTGATACTCATCATGGTACAGCTATACTGTCTGACGCTTCATCCGATCCGCCAGCTTTCACAGACGATCCGGGAATATTGCACCGGTCATTTCGACCGCAGCATGATACATCTTCCTTTCCAGGAATATTCCAAGCTGATCAAATCCATCGAGGATCTTGCCACCTTCAGTCAGAACGCCAACTCCTATCAGAAAGATTTTGTCGCAAATGTTTCCCATGATTTTCGTTCTCCGCTCACAAATATCAAGGGATACATCGGAGCAATGCTAGATGGTACGATTCCGCACGAGATCCAGGAGAAATATCTGAAGATCATTCTGATGGAAACAAACCGCCTCACGAAGCTCACCGAACAGCTTCTGGAGCTGAACAAGTACGAAAATAACGGGATTTTGCTAAACTATACAGCTTTTGATATCAATGAAGTGATCCGCAATGCAGCCTCCAGCTTTGAGAAGCGGTGTACCGAGAAAAAGATTTCGATCCACCTGATGTTTGGTTCACCGTCCTTCTTCGTGGATGCCGACCGCGATAAAATTTCGCAGGTGGTTCACAATCTGATCGACAACGCTGTCAAATTCAGTTCAACAGACTCCTCCATCGAAATCCAGACAGCCGAACAGAAGGGCAAGATCTTCGTCACAGTCAGCGATCACGGCATTGGTATTCCGGAAGAAAGCCTGCCACATATCTGGGATCGTTTTTACAAAACAGACGTTTCCCGTGGCAAGGATAAAACAGGTTCTGGACTCGGTCTTGCAATCACACGCGAGATCGTTGAGGCGCATCATGAGTATATCCATGCAACCAGCATTCTGGGCAGCGGAACAGATTTCTCTTTCTCATTATCGCCGCATTCCTCCAGTTTCTAAACAGATGATATTATTTAGCGGAAATCAAAAGTAAAACGGCGTTGTGCCTTTGATTTCCACTGTGTTATGAGCACTTTTAAATCAGGAAAGGCTCAGACCAAACGGTCTGAGCCTTTCCTGCTATGCGGTGATTGCATCCCCCCGCGTATATTCTACTCTCTTGTTCCGAGAACTCTCGCAATCTCGTACTCATACTCATCAATAGACTTCTCCATAGCAAATGCCTCATCCACATCGACATCATACAGCTTGCCGTTCTTGTAGCCGATCAGACGGTTCTTTCTGCCCTGATCAATGACATCAACCGCATACGCACCCATCATAGATGCATAGAAACGATCTCTTGCTGTCGGGCTTCCGCCTCTCTGTAAATGGCCAAGGATTGTCGCTCTCGTTTCTATTCCGGTTGCTTCCTCAATCCTCTTAGCAAGCTCATCCGAATGACCAACACCCTCTGCGTTTACAACGATCTGATGTGTCATACCGAGCTCTCTGTTCTTATGTATCTGCTCCAGAAGAGCATCGTAGTTATTATCAAACTTCTCCGGCAGAAGAATCTCCTCTGCACCATTGGCAATACCACACCACAGTGCGATATATCCTGCAGAACGTCCCATAACCTCAACAACGCTGCAGCGCTCATGGGAATTAGACGTCTCACGAAGTCTGTCAATTGCCTCCATTGCAGTATTCACTGCAGTATCGAAACCGATCGTATAATCAGTATATGCGATATCCAGATCGATTGTTCCGGGAATACCAATAATATTAACACCAAACTTGGAAAGATTCTTAGCTCCGGTAAAGGATCCGTCACCACCGATTACAATCAGTGTATCGATTCCCATCTCCTTGAGGATCTCTGCCGCCTTCTTCTTTCCCTCTATCTCACGGAATTCTGCGCTCCTTGCGGTGAACAAAAATGTACCGCCGTGCTGCAGTTTCTCAGAAACATCCTTAAAAGTTAATAAATCCATCTCTCTGTGAAGAATACCATTATATCCTCTCCTGATACCATACACATCATAGCCTCTGGTAATACCTGTACGAACAACCGCACGGATGGCAGCATTCATGCCCGGTGCATCTCCTCCACTTGTCAGAACTCCGATTTTTCCTTTCTTTGTGCTCATTTTTTCCTCCAATCTGCCACAAACAAACGTGGCATCGTTAAATTATGTTCTATATATGATTTGCGCAAATACCCGGAAATGCACAAAATATAATAATATGCACACAGATTTATTTTATTATGATATCAGAGTATTTTCAATCCCTTTTTTGATTTTTTTCAAAAAACTTTGCTATTTTATACGAATAACTCCGCTTACTTAAAAATTCACACATTTTTACAAAGATTTTTTATGGACACTTTTCATATTTTGTAAAAAAAGGCTGATTTTTCGATAAAAGTATGATATAATTGTGACATATTGTTGGCAATAGGCAATATTGACAACATTAACCATAAAAAATTGTACATTTTCGTCACTTGCAATATTTTGTGATCCGTACGATAATGTATATAGAGAAATTATGTAAAGATATGTCTGGTAACAGTAAGACAGATCAGAGGGAAAAGAGTAAAAGAGGTGGGCATATTATCACTTCACAGAAGAATAATATGTACTTCAAAAGGAAAGGGATGAATGTTATGATGTTTAACACCAGTGAGTTAATTCTCGATGCAGTTATTTTATCAATTGTGGCCAGTACGCCAGAAGGCATTTCCGGCTTTAAGATTGTCCAGAATGTCCGCTCAAAGATTGATGTACCGGAGAACACATTCTATCCTTTGTTAAAGCAAATGCAGGCAGATGGCTACCTTGAGGTTTATCATAAGGATATCGGTGGCCGGAGCCGTCGCTTTTATAAGATTACAGATGCCGGACGTGAGCATCTTACATATTGTCAGCAGACATGGAACAGCTATCTTCAGGGCGCCAGCTCTTTACTGATGACCGGAGCCGCTCAGCCGGCTGTAGAGCCGGCACCGGCAATGGAGCCTGCTCCTCAGGCAGTTCCGGTTTCCGGTTCACAGCCGGTTCCTGTTATGCAGGCTGCTCCTCAGGTAACTCCTGTTTCTGAGCCTCAACCGGTTCCTGTTATGCAGGCTGCTCCTCAGGCAGTTCCGGCTTCCGGTTCACAGCCGGTTCCCGTTATGCAGGCTGCTCCTCAGGCAACTCCGGTTTCTGAGCCTCAGCCGGTTCCCGTTATGCAGGCTGCTCCTCAGGCAGTTCCGGTTTCCGGTTCACAGCCGGTTCCCGTTATGCAGGCTGCTCCTCAGGCAGTTCCGGTTTCCGGTTCACAGCCGGTTCCCGTTATGCAGGCTGCTCCTCAGGCAGTTCCGGTTTCCGGTTCACAGCCGGTTCCCGTTATGCAGGCTGCTCCTCAGGCAGTTCCGGTTTCCGGTTCAC
>ERZ839947.46-NODE-46-length-158384-cov-17.511220_pt1 | contig 158384 bp, 122 predicted proteins | sample MGYA00519908_ERZ839947 | MGnify/ENA primary metagenome ERZ839947 (study PRJEB31850, sample SAMEA3708857) | human gut metagenome | biome: human gut; feature: human-associated habitat; material: faeces | place: China | collected 2014 ... | reverse complement strand
TTAAATTATAATAAAATTGGCTATTCGTGTTAGTTTGTGCCGATAGATTTAATATCTTTGCGAGGCTATTATTATGTGGTAATAGGCACTAAGAAAAACGAGTAGACTAATTTCAATTACAAACAATTAATTTATACCTAAGATGACTAAGAAATTGTATCTGCCTTTGTTAATGGCACTGGTTGTTGCTCTTTCATCATGTAGCAGCAAAATGGGTGAATTATCCTCTGATTACTTCACCGTGACTCCTCAGGTTCTTGAAGCCATAGGTGGAAAAGTACCGGCCACGATTAATGGAAAATTCCCTGAAAAGTATTTTAACAAGAAAGCCGTAGTGGAAGTAACTCCGGTTTTGAAATGGAACGGTGGCGAAGCTAAAGGTCAGCCTGCTGTATTCCAAGGAGAAAAAGTAGAGGGTAACGACCAGACTATCTCTTACAAGATGGGTGGTAATTACACGATGAAAACTTCTTTTGACTATGTTCCTGAAATGGCTAAGTCTGAATTGTATCTGGAGTTCAAAGCCACAATCGGCAAGAAAACAGTAACTATCCCTGCTGTAAAGGTAGCTGATGGTGTGATTTCTACTTCTGAAATGATTGGACAGACATTGGGCAGTGCTAATCCTGCTAATGGTGACGACGCTTTCCAGCGCATCATCAAGGAAAAACACGATGCTAACATCATGTTCCTTATCCAGCAAGCTAACGTTCGCGCCAGCGAATTGAAAGCCGCTAAGGAATTCAACGAAGAAGTGAAGAATGTAGACGGTGCTGTAAACAAGAAGATCAGCAACATCGAAATTTCTGCTTATGCATCTCCCGATGGTGGTGTAAGCCTGAACACTAAGTTGGCTGAAAACCGTCAGGACAACACTGCAAAAGTTATCAACCAGAACTTAAAGAAATCTAAAGTTGACGCAGCTATCGATACTAAATACACTGCTCAAGACTGGCAAGGTTTCCAGGAATTGGTATCTAAATCCAATATCCAGGATAAAGAACTGATCCTTCGTGTTCTGTCTATGTATTCTGATCCTGAACAAAGAGAACAGGAAATCAAGAACATCTCTTCTGTTTATAAGAACTTAGCTGATGATATCTTGCCGCAGTTGCGTCGTTCACGTCTGACTTTGAACTATGAAATCATCGGTAAGTCTGACGAAGAAATTGCAAGTCTGGCTGCATCTGATCCTAAGCAGTTGAATATAGAAGAATTGCTGTATGCAACTACACTGACTAACGATCCGGCTAAGCAAGAAGTTATCTTCACTAAAGCTACTCAAATCTATCCGAACGATTTCCGCGCTTACAATAACTTAGGTAAGTTGGCTTATCAGGCAGGTAACCTTGACAAAGCTGAAAGCTACTTCAAGAAAGCTGCTTCTATCAAAGATGCTCCTGAAGTTAACATGAACCTCGGTTTGATCGCTTTGATAAAGGGTGACAAGAACTCTGCTGAAAGCTATCTGAGTAAAGCTTCAGGTGCTAAAGAACTGAACGAAGCATTAGGTAACCTGTATGTTGCTCAAGGCCAATATGACAGAGCTGTAAGCGCATTCGGTGACACTAAGACTAACAGTGCTGCTTTGGCACAGATCTTGGCTAAGGACTACAACAAGGCTAAAAACACTTTAGCTAGTGTAGCAAAACCTGACGCTTATACTGACTACCTGATGGCTGTATTAGGTGCAAGAACTAACAATGCTTCTATGGTAACCAGCAGTTTGAAGAACGCTGTTGCTAAAGAACCGTCATTGGCTAAGAAAGCTGCTTCTGACTTGGAATTTGCTAAGTATTTCACGAATGCAGAATTTATGAGCATCGCTCAGTAAGGAGCTCTTAACTCATATTAATTAGTTCCTATTAAAAAAACTATAGGATGCCCGACATTGAGAAATGTCGGGCATTTCTTTTTTATTATCTGCAAAAGCCGTACTTTCGCGGAAAAGTATTTCAAAATGAAGAAAGTCTGTCTATTATATTTTCTATTAATCGCCCTTTTTGCCTGTGGTGAAAAGAAAACCGACAGCATCAGTCTCAACGGAGAAATCAAGGGATTGGGCAATGATACCATCTATTTATATGGTGCGGATAGAATGTATGACCGTATGGATACACTGATTGTCGAAAACGATAAATTCTCTACAACACTTTCCGCTGATACATTAGTGAGTACTATCTTATTATTCAGTGATGGGACGGAATACCCACTCTTCCTGGATAAAGGAAACAAAATACAAATAAAAGGATCCGCAGCTGAGCTGTCCTCATTGCAAATCAGCGGTAATGCTCCTAACCAAGATCTAACAGACTTCAATCAAGAACTGAAAGGTCTGGGTACACCTTCCGAGAAAGCTCTGGAAGAAAAAGCAGAGAATTTTATAACCAAACATCCCTCTTCATTAGCCAACATTTATCTGTTGGATAAATATTTTGTACAGAAACCCCAGCCCAATCTGGAACAAATAAAAAAATTGGCTGACCGTATGACCGGTGACTTGAAAGACCGTCCCTATATGGAAGCCCTATTAACACATATCGAAGAAGAAGAAAAAGTAGATATAGGAAAAACAGCTCCTTATTTCCGCATACGCAATACAGAAGGCAAAGATATCAACCGTTCCGATTTCAAAGACAAATATCTACTGATACAGTTCTGGGCTTCATGGGATACCATCAGCCGGGAAAAGAATGCAATGTTCCGCCGTATCTATAAGAAAGAACAAAAGAACAAAAACTTCGCATTAATGGGCATTTCCCTTGACCTGGACAGAGAAAAATGGTTGGAAGCGGTTAAACAAGATACTTTGAAATGGGAACAGACTTGCGAATATTCCGGATGGGATGGAGATGTTGCCAAACTATTCTCCATACATACTCTCCCAGCCAATATCCTAATCAGTCCCACAGGTAAAATAGAAGGAAAAAATCTGGATGAAAAGGCTATTGAAGATAAACTGAAAGAAATAGCCCAGAAAGAAAAAGAAAAGTAACCATTAATCACTAATCACAAATAAGCACGTGTTAATCAAAGTTTTCGGAGCGGCTGTACAAGGTATTGACGCAACCCTCATCACCATTGAAGTAAACAGTTCACGAGGTTGCATGTTTTATCTTGTCGGGCTACCGGACTCTGCTGTAAAAGAAAGCCACCAACGCATTATATCTGCACTACAGGTAAACGGATATCGGATACCTACCAGTAACATTGTGATTAATATGGCTCCTGCAGACATCCGTAAGGAGGGATCTGCATACGACCTTCCACTTGCTATCGGCATGCTTGCCGCCGGAGAAATTATCCAATCCGATAAATTAAACCACTATCTGATGATGGGTGAACTGAGCTTGGACGGTAGTTTACAACCCATTAAAGGTGCTCTGCCTATTGCCATCAAAGCACGGGAATTAGGATTCGAAGGTATCATCGTCCCTCGGCAGAACGCTCGTGAAGCAGCAGTAGTCAATAAAATCCAAGTATATGGAGTGGAGAACATCAGAGAAGTCATAGAGTTCTTCAATGACAAGCAGGAACTAACCCCTACTATTGTCAATACCCGTGAGGAATTTTATGCGCAACAAAGTGATTTCGATCTTGACTTCGCGGATGTAAAAGGGCAGGAGAATGTAAAACGTGCATTGGAAGTTGCCGCAGCTGGTGGACACAATATTATCCTCATCGGTGCACCTGGCAGCGGAAAATCCATGCTCGCTAAACGTCTTCCTTCGATTTTGCCTCCTCTCTCATTGGGAGAAAGTCTTGAAACAACCAAGATACACTCAGTAGCAGGGAGATTGCAGGCAAATGAAGGGCTTATCTCCAAACGCCCGTTTCGTGATCCTCACCATACTATTTCTACAGTGGCTATGACAGGAGGCGGCAGTTACCCACAACCCGGTGAAATAAGTCTGGCACATAATGGCATTTTGTTTCTGGATGAACTCCCGGAATTCAATCGCAGTGTGCTGGAAGTTCTCCGCCAACCACTGGAAGACCGCAAGATTACGATTTCTCGCGTAAAGAGTAATGTAGAATACCCTGCCAGTTTTATGCTGGTAGCCTCCATGAACCCATGCCCATGTGGTTATTACAACCATCCCACCAAAGCTTGCGTATGCAGCCCGGGACAGGTACAGAAGTATCTGAACCGTATATCAGGCCCTTTACTCGACCGTATAGACCTGCAAATCGAAGTTGTACCTGTTCCTTTTGAAAAGATGTCCGATGCACGCCCCGGAGAAGCGAGTTCCATCATACGGGAGCGTGTAATCTCCGCCCGGCAAATTCAAGAAAACAGATATGCAGAGGTTTCCGGCGTCTACTGTAATGCACAGATGAACAGCAAGCTGCTTTCCCTATATGCCCGTCCGGATGACAAGGGACTTGTCCTGCTGAAAAATGCGATGAACAGGCTTAATCTTTCCGCCCGCGCTTACGATCGAATACTGAAAGTAGCGCGTACCATTGCCGACCTTGACAACTGTGAGTTCATACAGTCCTCACATCTGGCAGAAGCCATTGGCTACAGGAACTTGGATAGAGAAGATTGGGCGGGGTAAATACAGTAAAAAAGCATAGTTTACTATTTTCTCCCTATTTTGCATCATTTTCTTCCCGACTCCGATAGCATTAGTGTAGATTTGCAGCAATCAAAATCTAAAATACTATGGAGGCAAAGACATTATTCCGTTTTTTCTCTAAGCTGATACCTATATTTAAGGACAGCATGGAAATTCTACCCTTATTCTTTACATTACATTCATCCAAAGATTGTAATATAAGGCAAATTCCCCCGTTTGTCTTCAATCCTCTTATTTATTGTATATCACAATATTACATCTTCATTGTAACATACGCGAAACATCTCTGTAATAGGCCAATCCTACTTTTGCAGTCAAAATGACATTTATAAATATATAGAAAAAAGAGATTATTTTATAACTAAAACTTTATTTTATGCTGAATGTACAATTAAAAAGAAAGAGAACATTTATACAAAGCATGCTCTTTGTTGTGTTCTTGCTAAGTAGTACCCTAGCATTCGCCCAGAACAAGGTGACCGGTACTGTAACAGATAAGACAGGTGAACCATTGATAGGTGTCAATGTACTGGAAAAAGGCACAACTAACGGTTGTATTACCGATATTGATGGAAAATACTCTCTGAACGTAGAGAGAGGAGAAACACTTATCTTCTCTTTTATAGGTTATAACAAGCAGGAAGTAAAAGTCACTCAAAGCGTCGTTGACGTGACTATGAGTGAAGATACAGAATTGCTGGACGAAGTAGTAATTATCGGTTATGGTTCTATGAGCCGTAAGGATGTAACATCTTCTATTACTACAGTTAAAGCTGACAAGTTGAATGTCGGTGTATTCTCGGACGCAGCAAGTATGCTGCAAGGTAAGGTAGCAGGTCTTACTGTTACATCTTCTGCCGACCCTAACGGTTCACCAAGTATAACTCTTCGTGGTGCTTCTTCACTTCGTGAAGGCGCTGCAATGAGTCCTTACTATGTTATCGACGGTATTCCTGGAGTTGATATTTCCATGGTCGCTCCTGATGATATAGAAAGTATTGATGTTCTTCGTGATGCTACTGCTACTGCAATCTATGGTTCTAAAGCTGCAAATGGTGTTATCATTATCAACACTAAGAAAGGTAAAAACGGTATGGAACGTACAAATGTAAGCTATAGCGGATACGTTGCTTTTGACAACATCTTGAAGAAAATGGACATGGCTACTGCAGACGACCTGCGAGCATACGCAAAAGAGAACGGACTAACACTTGCCAACGATCAAGGTGCAAATACAAACTGGCAGGATGAGGTTCTTCGCACTGCTATCAGTACAAACCACAATATCTCTATCAATGGTGGAGCACAAAAGACTACCTACATGGCAAGTCTTAACTATATGGATCGTCAGGGTGTAGTGAGAGGCTCTAAAATGAACAGACTTAATGTCCGTTCTTTAGTTACAACTAAGGTATTGAAAGACCGTTTAGACCTTTCGGCAGGTGTAAATGCAAGATATGGTAAAGGTGTGGGTGTTCCAATGGATAATGAAGGTGCATCTGTTCTTGATGCAATGAATTACTTCTCCCCTACCCTTCCTGTAAGAAATGAAGACGGTTCATGGACAAAAGGTTCTGGCTCAAAGAACTATAATCCATTGTCCTTAATCAATGAAAATACATCCGAGGGTATCTACAAGAATACTCAGGTTATCGGCAAGGCAACTCTGAAGATTATTGAAGGTCTTAACTGGAATGCCAACTACTCATTTACAAACAGCCAAAGCACATATAGTTCATACGATACACACAACACTCAGCTTGAGGGTATAAGTGCATACAACGGCCGTGCAACCCGTTCTACATACTTCGGTCACGAACATTCATTTGAAACTTACGGTAACTATGATACTACTATCGCGGATGTTCACAAGCTCTCTCTTATGGCTGGTTACTCTTGGGAAGAGAAGATGAGCAACGACGGCTTTGGCTTAACAGTCCACGATTTCTATGATGATGTATTGAAATGGAACCAACTTACTTATGCCAGCACTATTGATGGTATACCTGCTATACAAAGTGGAACAAAAGAGACTATACGTAATATATCATTCTATGGTCGTATAAGCTACTCTTACAATAGCAAATATATGATTCAAGCAACTATGCGTCGTGACGGTTCTTCTGTATTCGGCAAAGACCACCAGTGGGGCACATTTCCTTCAGTATCCGTAGCATGGAACATTACAGAAGAGAAGTTCATGAAGAATCAGAACTTGTTCAATAACTTGAAGCTTCGTTTCGGTTATGGTATAAGTGGTAATGCTCTTGGCTTCGGTGCTTATACATCCGTAGCAACGTACGGAGCATCCGGTTTCTTCAACTATAATGACAAAAACTGGCGTACACTGGCTGCAACAAAAAATGCTAACCCTGATTTGAAATGGGAAAGCACTGGTATGTTCAATGCAGGTATTGACTATGCTTTATTCAATGGTCGTATCAATGGTACTATCGAGGTCTACCACAAAAAGACCAAAGACTTGATTTGGAATTATCCGGTTTCCACAAACATCTATCCTTTTGATAATATAGCAGCCAATGTAGGTGAGATAACTAATAAAGGTATCGAGTTCTCTATCAATGCTACTCCAGTACAAACTGAAAACTTCACTTGGAATACAACTTTGAACCTTTCTCACAACAAAAATACAGTAGACAAATTGTCAAACAACAAATACCAGGTAGGTACATTTACACAAGGTGACCCTATGGTAGCAGGTGTATCATCTAACGGCTACACTCAACGCATCATGGAAGGTCAGCCTCTCGGCACTTTCTTTACTTATGAGTTTGCCGGCTATAAAGACGGTAAGGCTTCTTACTATGTAAGAGATGAAGAGACAGGTAAACGCACAGGAGAAACAACAAGCGAACCTGCATTCAAAGACCGTGCTATCACAGGTTGCGCACAGCCTAAACTTAATCTTGGTTGGAACAACTCATTCAACTATAAGAACTGGAACGCTACCATATTCATTACAGGTGTATTCGGTAACAAGATTTACAATGGTGCACGTGCCAACTATTCAAGTCCTGAAATGTTTGCAAACGGAAAGAATGTACTTAAAGAATTTATAACAGACCGTCCTGCAACAGATACTGGAGGTAATATACCTTCTGACCGTTTCATTGAGAATGGCTCATACCTTCGTCTATCTAACCTGACATTAGGCTATACTTTCAAGAATCTTGATGGTTGGTTACAGAGTGCTCAATTATATGTTACCTGTAACAATCTATTCACTATCACAGGATATAAGGGACTCGACCCTGAAGTAAACATGGGTGGTCTTGCTCCGGGCGTTGACTATCGTTGGAGCACATACCCTCACTCTCGTACAACAATGGTCGGCTTAAAGGTTAATTTCTAATTATAAACAGAGATGATATTTATGAAAACTAATATAAGATTATTATTTACAGCTTGTGCAGTTGCTTTAGTAACTAGCTGTACTAATTTGGATGTTGATGTAGAATCTCAATATACAGAATATCCTACCAACGAGATTGCTGTTGAAGCAAAGATGGCTGATGTGTACTATCAGTTGAGGGATGTATTCGGACGTAGATACATGGAAGTACAAGCATTGTCAAGTGATGAATATACTGCTGTATCATACGGTGGTGGCTGGTATGACAGTGGTGCATACGCGCATCCGAGTCTTCACAACTATACATACGAGGATGCAACCATCGACTGGATGGGTCAACTGACATCAGGTATAACAAAAGCAAACAAAATTATTGCTGAATTGGGAGGCAATGAAGCTGGTGCAACTGTCGCTCCTGCCCGTGCAATGCGTGCTTTCTTCCATTTCATATTGATGGACTGCTGGGGTGATGCTCCAATACTTGACCATGCAATGGCTGAAGGTGAGACTATAGACCGTTCACCTCGTGCTGATGTAGCAAAATTCATAGAGAGCGAACTTAAAGAGATTATCCCCCAACTTACCGATGAAGTAAATACAAATACATATGGCAAACCGACAAAATGGATGGCAGAGGCTCTTTTGGCAAAGATATACATCAACTGGCCTGTATATACAGCAGCTTCTGTTGATCTATATGATGCAGCTACTGCAAAGAATGAAAAGCTGAATGAATGTATTGCGCTTTGTGATGATATAATCAAATCAGGCAAGTTCAATCTTGGCTCTATGTCGTATAGCAAGAAGTTCGGTCCAGACAATGGTCCACAAGTTGAAGACTTCATATACGTTATGCCATATGATACATATACAGCACAAGGTATGCAGTATGGTCGTTCTCGCTGCTGGAAAGATATCAAATCATGTGAAAAAAGCTACTTCGGTATGAAGCTGAGTCAGTCCGGTGGTGGTTACATTACTATGACTCCTGAGTTCGCAAGTTTGTTCAATCTTGAGGGTGATCAACGTAACAATTGCGTCATAGGTGGTACTGTTCATGTATATGATCCTAAGACTTATCTTCCAACAGATGAAATTGCTGTAGATAAAAATGGTGATCCTATTGTACTTACTAAAGAGATTACCCTTGTAAAAGAAGGAGATATTGAGCTTGGCGTAGGTGATGATATCAATGGTTATAGCCAAGGTTATCGTTCTGTGAAGTTCTTCGTTATAGATGATGATTTCAAGAATGGCAGAAATCAGTCAAACGACCTTCCTATATTCCGTTATGCAGACATTTTGTTGACTAAGGCTGAAGCTATAGTACGTGGAGGTTCCGCTACCAACGGTGATACAGCAACGAGTCTGTTCAATCAAATACGTAGTTACGTTACAGCACCTATTATTGACCATACTCCATCACTCCAAGAACTTCTTGATGAGCGTGGACGTGAGTTCCTTGATGAAAACTGGCGTAGGAACGACATGATACGTTTCGGCACATTCGAAAGCGAGTTCTTCCCACATTATAGAGGATTCCCAACCGCCAATTTCGATAAGACACGCCGTATATTCCCACTTCATAAGGATATACTGAATACGAATCCTAATTGGAAACAGAATAATGGTTATTAATTGAAATCACTAAGGTAAAAAATAAACTGTTGTTTTCTTTTAGAGTTTCTAAAACCCAAAGCCCCGCATTGCAGCCGATACACCCAAATCAGTCGGTTGCGGTGCCCGGCTTTTCCATTAAAAATACTTGCTCCTGAAACACGTGCCGCAACGATTCTATCTCAGATCGAAGGTCAGAAAGAGATCAGTGAGGTCAAGGCTCACGGATAATGCAGAAGTATTCCTCTTTTATTTCTTTATTCTACCTAATCTTATTACCTTTGTCGCCTAATGCAAATTCATTCTACTATAGTGGTCCGCAAAAGATACTATAGTGCACCTTGCGGACTACTATAGTGGAACGCAAAGTACACTATAATGGAACGAAATAGAAGTAGCGAATGAACCACATCCCTACAGGCAGCAGGGTGCTCAAAATACCGATATAAAGCAATTACAACTATGAGCCTACAATACGACCTTTACGAAACGCCCGACATACAGAAGACAGGCGAAGAACAACCGCTTCATCCCCGCGTAGTTTTCAAGGGAACCATCGACCAGGATGAATTTCTGGACCGTGTGCACAAATTCACAGGCTTGAGTCGCAGCCTGCTTGCGGGTGCCATGCAGTCTTTTCAAGATGAATTGAGAGATCTACTTGCCAATGGGTGGATTGTGGAAATGGGAGATATCGGCTATTTCTCCGTCTCCGTACAGGGACCTCCTGTAATGAAGAAAAAGGATGTACATGCACAGTCCATTCAATTAAAGAACATCAACTACCGCCCAAACAGCCAGTTCAAGAAAGAAGTAGGCTGGAAAATAAAGCCGGAACGCGGTGAATCCTTTACACGCCCACACAGAGAAGAACGCGATACAGAGAAATGTCTGGAAATAATAAACAGCCATCTGGCAAAGTACCCTTGCCTCACCCGTGCCGACTACTGCCGGCTGACGGGATGCGACAAGAAACTTGCCTTGAAAGAATTGAACGGTTTCCTTACCAATGGGCTACTAATGCGCTATGGAATGGGGAAACAGGTAGTTTATGGAAAAATAATGAAGCAGGATTAACTGGCTACTCCCACCAATTGACATTACCGTTTTTCACTGCCATCTGGAAATTCGGATACTTAGTTTCAATATTTTGCCGTTCATCAGTCCATTCACAGGTAGTCGGGCAGCACAGTTTCCCTGGAGCTTTCCCTATTTCTGCTGGCAATATTACATCATTCACGCGAATAGGTATATCTTTTATATTGCTATAACCCTTCTTAAGCCGGAATATTACCGGAGCTTTCGCCTGCTTGTCATAAGTATTCACCATGGTGGATTGGGGAACGCCGAAAAGTTCGTGTATTTCATTATCTTCAATATACAAAGGCATTGTACCGCCTGCCGCCTGTAAAGTAACCACAGTCGCACCATTCACGGTTACGGCATCAAACACGACATCATTGAAATCGAAATCGCCACCGTCCATTGTAAGGTCTTCCGCCATGATTCTTTGGGCGTTTTTATATTTGGCGGGAGCAATTCGTACAATCCAATCGCTATAATCTCCATCCGGTGGAGTGTTTTCATTCAGATAGCCTTCGTAATCAAGTCCAACATAATAATCTCCCTCATAGAATATTATTATATGTTTATCGTATCTTCTATTTCCATTACCTAAATAACTGAATGAACTTGTACCACTATCATACATAAACATGATACTTCCCACCGTTTTATTAAAATTGTAAATATCTTCAGCAGTTCCATTGTTCGGCTTATGTACAGCCAATCGATCCATGTCCTTTGTGTTATCGCCATAGAAGACATGCTGAACAAAGAAATCGGACCAATTCACACTCTCTATGACATCAGCCTTTGAAGGGTCTTTGAAAAGCTGCACAATTTTGTTTATTTTTTCAGGAGTGAGATCGGCACTTGAGGGGACTTCCACAAAACTCCCCCATTCATTGTTATTAGGATAAGAAGCACGTGTTGTCGCCCCTCCAAATCCCCAATTCTGGTCAGGAGCAATTGCTCCATACTTTCCTGTAAAAGCTGCTTCATACTGGGCAAGCTTTACTTTTCCTGCTTTGTCCGAATCGTATGCACTATCGGAACTACAAGAATACAAAACACCTACAATGACACTTAAAAGTCCTAATTTGCAAATTCTATCCATACACTCCTGTTTTTTTAGTAAAAAACTCTTTTCCTGCCCGTTACTTTGAAGTAAAAGCATATTATCTGACACAAAGATATGTATTTTTTGCATAAGTTGTACCTGTTTAAGGATAAAATATACAACTTATTTTCTAAACAGGAGCTGATTGTTCTATAAACGCTAATGATTGAGTGGAAATCCGTTATGCATTCTCACTTTATACAACTATCTTTCACAAACAATTTCTGCCAGGAAAGTTTTAAGCTCTTTCCACGAATAATAAGGAACTGTTTTACTCTTCAACGGCAGTTCCACTTCAGATTCGTTCAACAGGAATTTCACGAGTATATCATTCTTCTTATTGCGATAAAAAATTAATTGTAGATTGGCTCCCATAGGAGAAACCCGATAATCTTGCCAGGCAAGATGGAATTTTTCCATATCCGTCTCCTGATTGCTACATCCTTCTATTTGCATCAAAGCAAGCAGACGGATGAGGTGGGTATCATGCCCGAAACGGAGATCTGCCGCAGGAGTGCCTTTCTTTATAGCAGCATCCGCACTTTCCAGAATATTGCGCAACAAAGGCACAGCACAGCGAGGCATCAGACCGCCATTGAGCGGAGCAGCAGCATTACACACGTACATGCGGGCATTCACCGTCTTCCAAATACCTACCAACTCCTCATATTCAAAGATATCATAGAAGGATAAATCCAACTCTACATTCTGCATATCGGCAGCAATCCAATAGAGGCTGCGCATCATGGCATCCGGATCAGTTATCGCATCAGGTTTCACAAACAGAGAAGCCATCATGCGCCCGGTACGAACGTTCTTCTTTTCAAATTCCCTGAACCCACGTCTCCATGGAGCTTTCTCTGAAGAAAACTTCTCACCCTCAGGAGAAGTGTAAGCTATATAATCCATATACCGATGGTAAGCCCTACGCTCCACATGCAAGGCAGGATTCAATTCTTTCAAACGTTCCGTAAAATAGCTCATGCTCATAGCACAACGCAGAGAAGTGGACGAACGGGCGTCTATGAAAGCATCTTCCCGGAATACTTGCGGGAAATTGTGATACATGCGTTCAGCTATCTCACGATGTTGACGTTCGCCAAGGGGAGTAATACTTCCACTACATCCGCGGGCATCTTCCCAAACCTTGTGCAGACGCTGACGTACATCCATGCCAAGAGGAGTAAGCTCAGAACATTGATAAAGGGAATCAAAAACACAGATGACTTCCGTATAACGTTCATCCGCCGTCATCCAACGGGAGCCATGACGACCGTAGTGACTGATATAGAAAGGCTCGTATCCTGCCGGAGCAGGGGTATGGACAGATGTAGGGGCAGGATAAGCATAATAAATACTTCCTGCCTGCTCCGGCGTCAATACGGACTGGGAACGAGCGGTGAAAGTACACAGTAAATACAATATAAAAATTATGCTTTGTCTCATCTTAGTGACGAATTTAAGTTATCACTCTTTTATTCCTTTATTTTCAGATTACGAACATCCTTCTGCCCAATGCCTTCAGCTGCCTGATCGGGACGTATATCTCCCCAGGTAACAGTACAATCATCTATCAGGATATCAGATGCCGTATCGATATAGAAGCCATACGTCTTATCGTGGATGAATCCTTCGCCTACGCACGGACGTTTATCATAAATGCCACCCTCATAGGCAGTACGTTTCTGCAACAGCAGGTCTACGTTTTCAAAGTAGATATGGTTCACTTTGTCTTGTGTATCCCCGCCTACAAAAATACCGTTCTCGCTGGTACACTTGATATTTGTGAAATAAATACGGCTCACTTCTCCACAACGTCCTTCGGTAGCTCCCTTCGGAAAGCGCCAACCGGCATCCTTATGATTACCTACGGCACGCGGATAAGAAGTCACGTAAATGGGTTCCGCTTTCCCCCACCAGACATCCGAGTAGAACATACAATCTACAATCATATTAGAGAAAATTACGTTGGTAACTGTTCCTTCATCCCGGTTCTGAATACCGATGCCGCGATTGCTATTCTTGATGATACAGTTATTGAACAGTACGTTATTAATCTTATCCATATTCTCCGAACCGATCTTGATGGCACAGGAACGGGAAACCATCGTACAGTTGGTCACCACAATGTCTTCACACGAACCGTACTCCTCAAACTCGCGGCGATTCTTCAGGCAGATACAGTCATCACCCGATTCAATATGGCAATTGGCAATACGCACATTCCTGGAATGGTCTACATCGATACCATCGCCGTTGCGTATCTTCAGATTGTTCAGAATAGAGATACCATCAATGGAGGCATCGTTGCAACCAATGAGATGAACCGTCCAATAGGCACTATTGCGGATGGTTACATCACGAATCACTGTCTTCTCTATATTGATAAGCGTCAGCACATGCGGACGGGGATCGAAGTCGGTCACCGGTTTCAGCTCGTAAGAATCTTCCAGTTCCTTGCCCATAAAGGAGACACCGTTTCCGTCTATAGTTCCTGTTCCGGTGATGGATACCTCTTTCAGGTCTTGACCATAAATCCACATCATACCTTCACCACGGTTATCGCGGAAAGCGCTCAGTGTATAGGCAGCCTCATCGGGATTGGCAAGCAGACAGGAATTAGGTTCCAGGTGTAGTTCTACAAACGAGGCAAGATGGAAAGGACTGCACATGAAAGTACGCCCCGCCGGAATAAGTACCGTTCCGCCACCCGACTTGGAACACAGGTCGATAGCGGCTTGTATAGCTGCGGCATCATCGGTCACGCCGTCACCTTTGGCTCCGTAGTCCATAACATTGTAGACAGTTCCTCCAGTCTTAGGAGTGCCGCACGCCCCTAACAGCAAGATGCTGCATAGGGCAAACAAGAATGCTTTTACTCTCATATTAAGTATATCTTTCTTAAATTAAACTACATTACTTCCGGCGGACAGTTTTCTGCTCCCGCTCCCCATTCTTTATTCGGTTCATTCCCCATTACAAACTCCATCACACCACCGTTCACTATATCCTGATGGGTAATATAATTCCGTGTATAAGGCTTTCCATTCAGTGTTGCCGACTGGATATAAATATTCTTCTGCGACGCATTACGGGCTTTCACGGTAAATGTATTTCCACTCTCAAGATTCAGCGTAAAGCTGGGGAATGAGGGGCTGGCAAGTATATAATACGGGGTACCGGGACATACCGGATAGAATCCCATAGCGGCAAACATATACCAGGCCGACATCTGTCCGGCATCGTCATTACCGGAAAGTCCACCCGGTTCATTCAGATATTCCGTTTCCATAATATGCCGGACGGCACGTTGAGTTTTCCAAGGCTCGCCTGCATAATTGAACATATAGGCAACCTGATGACACGGCTCGTTTCCATGCCAGTAACGCTGTTCGCTGAACATGGAATCCAGTTTGGCTACATACTTATCCTTGCCTCCCATACAATCCATCAATCCATACGGATCTTGCGGCACATACCAGATATAATGGCAAGGAGCGCCCTCAGTAATGAAACGGGCGAAATTGAAAGCATTGGCATCATTCAGGAAAGTACCATCGGCATGACGTCCCTGGGCATATCCGGTACGGGGATCAATCACATTGCGATAATTGGCAGCACGCTGTATCAATGCCTGGTAATCATCTGTCTTACCCAGAGCTTTCGCCAGCTGGGCAAGGGCAAAGTCATCGTAAGCATATTCCAGGGTACGCGACACTTGTTCTTTCGTGTGGAATGCATCGGGTACACCGTCTTCAAGAGGAATATATCCGTATTCCAGATAAGAAGTCAGAGCACGACGACCCATACCGTTTTTATATTCATCAGGGTTGGAAGGAGTTTCAAAAGCATTCTTACGCATTCCTTCATAAGCCTTGTCCACATCGAAATTACGAATACCCTTACAGTAGGCATCACTGATGGCGGAGATACAATGATCGCCTATCATAGCGGCAGTATAGCTATTCCAGCAAGGAAAGATGGGTAACCAGCCGCCTTGCTCATATTTATGCACCAGAGATTGCATCATATCTCCGCCCTTGGTCGGGAAAAGCAGATTTATCATTGGATGCAGGGCACGGTAGGTATCCCACATGCTGTAATCTTCATAATACATTTCTCCTTCAGGAAGTTGCCGTATCGGGGTTCCATCCGCAAAAGAGGGATAACGCCCATCCACATCATTGAATGTATGCGGCAGGAAAGAGGCACGATAGAAAGCACCGTAAAACATTTCCTTGTCTGCAAGTTGTCCGGTTTCTACATCAATGGCAGAGAGGTGCTTCTCCCAGATCTGTCTCAAATCTGTGCAAGTCTGACCGAAGTCCCAATGAGGGATTTCAGCCTTCAGGTTTTGCAAAACACCGTCCCGGTCGGTAAAGGAGGAAGCGGCTTTTACCAGCACTTCTTCGCCTTCAGCTACATCAAATTCTATATAAGCACCTATCTGTGCCACATCACCTATCCGGGTGACACCTTGAGACAGGGAATCTCCCCTGAACACACCGTACCCCGTCAACTTCTTTTGCAGCCGAACGATGAAATGTCCGCTATAGCCTGCCGGTTTTCCCCAGCCCTGATAAATGCGGTGAACAGGATTGTATCCGTAGATCTGATTGTTGAGGGTATCGATGCAGATGTATCCCTGACCTTCATCACTGTTGGGATTCACCACCAGATAACCCTTTCCTGCTTTTCCGTAGGTGAAACGGAAGATAGCGGAACGCGAACGGCCCGTCATTTCAGCAAAGATATTCTCATCCGGTAGAGAAACCCTATAATAGGCGGGAGTCGCCGTTTCCTCGGCATGCGAGAAACGGGTGGAACGTGCTTCCGGCTGACAACGCAGTGTGCCGAAGAGGGGCATCAGGGTCATAGAACCGTAATCCTGCGTGCATCCACCCACAATCCAATGGGAGTTACGGAAACCTTGCAACAGGGAATCTGCATAATAATAGGGAGCTATACATTTTTGTTCCGTATCACGCGTTTGCGCAGTCCAGAAGTTCATTCCGTTGGGTTCGAGTACTGCCGGAAGGGTTTGCCCGTATTCTTCCGTATCCCTGCCGAACAACCCGGCTGTATGGGTAGCACTGGGGGCAGTGCCGACGCGGGTGTCGATATAGGATAATCGCGACTCATCATCCGTTCCACAACGTCCGGTGCACGAAGTGGTACCCGGCAGCAAGACAGTTACCAATAGTAGGGAGCAATATGTATAGATCGTTCGTTTCATGTTATATTTTTATATAGATTTTCTTTTTATACAGTGGATAGCCGCACGCTCCCATCAACAACGTGAAAGCAAGGGCGTAAACGGCAGATGCCAGATAAGGATCGGCTATCAATGAATGTATCCCTTCGTAAACAACCGGTTTGCTTCCGCTGGCACCGATAACAATAGCCGCCACCTCACTGAGTACATAGAGAAACAACGGGTTGACTCCGAATATCTCAAAGAAGCGGCACCAGTTCTTCTTCTCTTTCATATCGATGAAGTAAATCAGTACAGCCTGAAGCATGGCAGCCAGTCCGCAAGTGACCAATACGAAGGTAGGCGACCAGATACGCTTATTCAACGGCAAAGCCTCCGCCAGCACAAAACCGCATGCCATCAGCATAAAGCCTGCCACAAACAGTTTCAGGGTTTTCTGTTCCAAAGCTTCCTTAGCCAGTATGATCCTCCCGCAACAAAAGCCAATCAATGTATGAGCAATAGCTGCGAGGGTGCTGGTAAGTCCTTCCGGATCTATCGGGCTTTTATGATAAAGATGGTCTGTACCCAATACATTCCGGTCTATGATTGCCAGGATATTTGTGCTATCGGGGGTGTATCCGTTGCCAATACCGAGCAAGACGGTATATCCGATGATAAGGAAACCGATTATCCAGCCGATATACTTAGGCTTGACATACAGAGCTACGAAAGAAACGGCACAATAACATAAAGCGATACGTGGCAACACTCCCGTAAGCCGGAGATGGGCAAGGGGGAAGAAATCACCCTCACAGATAAAGTGAAACCAATGAATGGCCCAGCCGATGCATAGAATGACAAGAGTGCGTTTCAGTATCTTACGGATCACCGGGCCTGATGCCTGGAAATGGAACTTGCTCAGAGCAATATAAGTGGAAATGCCCATGATGAACAGGAAGAACGGAAAGACCAGGTCACAAAGCGTCAGCCCATTCCATGCAGAATGCTGCAGGGAGTTGTAGGATAGCTTTCCACCGGAATTGTTGACGAGAATCATTCCGACAACGGTGATTCCACGCAACACGTCGAGAGACAAGAGTCGCTTCTTCTGCGGATAACCGGAAATTGGGGGTTGAATATTTTCCATCATCTGTAGGGCGTTAATCACTAATCACTAACCACTAATCACTCATTCCCAAACACTTTCTCAAACACTTCCTTTGCCACATCCACACAGTTTCCTTCGGGAGCCGAACCATACGGATTCTTCGCCAATGTCCAAGGTTCTTCCATAGCGTAATAATCCAACTTCACTTCGGGTTTACCATCCAGTTGGTCTTGGAGAGTTTGCCAATAAGCCGCCCAACGTTTATAGTAAAAATCGCGCAGAATGCCGTTCCATTCCTTATGGGCATAGTCGCGCAGACCGCCATCGTCAGCGCAAACACGATTGCCCCAAGTAGTTATCTGTACACGGGCATTCCATTCGTACAAGTCTTTTTCTTCGGGAGTAGTGCCCAACTTGCGTGCCTGCTCTATCCAGCGACCTACACGGAATTCACTGCGTGTACCCAACAATTTATCCTGCAACAGCAGTATATCCAGGAATTTCCGGGAGTCACGGGCAAAACTGCGTTTATCAAAGCTCTTGAAGTCGGCAATGGCACGATTGTACACAATGCGTCCTTTATCCGAAAGGGACTGGCGGACCATGTCTACCAAGTCGTATTCAAAGTTATTGTTGCCACGGTATTTATCGGCTACCTCCAGCATCAGCCGGGCAGCTTCTTCCGTAACAGTAGGATCGTAATAGTTCTTCATCTTCGACCAGCTCGATGCCTGGAAGTTATTCAGCGAAGGACGTCCACAGAAGATGGATTCATGAGGGCCTTGCTGATTATTTCCGAAGGGGCAGTTATAAATGGTATTGGCAAGCAGAGTCCATGCCTGTTCTATCTTCTCGTCGCGCACGCCGTAACGGGCAAAGAGATAATCTTTCAACCACTCCTCTTTCGTGAATTTCTCCGGGCGCCAAGGCAGTTCGCACATCAGTTCGAACATCATGGGGTTATTCTCGGAGCCTTCCATGGTGAGACCGATACCTTTCAGATGAGTTGCCAACGGATTGTTCTTTGTCAGATAGAAGTTGTTGAGCAACTGGTCCATGCGGCCGTGCAGACCGACATTGCCGCCGAAGTTGAGCAACATACAGAAAAGCCAGTCGTGCTGCTCATAACCCTGGTCGCGCTTCCAAATGGAAGGGATTCCCCACATAGGGCGACATTCGCTGAATAAGTCCAGTATCAGCAGATCTCCGTTCTGCATATTCTTTATCATTTCAGGGCGAGGATTCTCCGTCCAACCCTGTACTACCCAAGTGGCTTTCGGATTCACTTTCTTCATAGCGGTCATGATGGCCCGGCCGGCTGCATCGAAATCTACCGAAGCGGCATTTTCCGCTTCGTGGAAGGGGTCCATAGAGTAATAATCGGCCTTGCCGAAAAGCTTCTCCTGCTCCCGGTAATATAAATCTGCTATCTCGGCAAAACGAGCATCAGTAGGCTGCAAAAAAGCCGGACGGGTAAAGCCATTCCACAGATCGGACTTGGTCAGGTTCAGTCCCAACTTCTCGTCAGCATCATGCGGAACCATTCCGGAATATCCCGGAAATACAGGTTTGATGCCATACTCATGCATACGCTTCAGTATTTTCTTCTGCAGAGCTTCCTGCTGTGCGTACCAAGAGTCGGGGTTGGGGCCGCCCCATCCTTCCAGATTATTCATGGCCCACCAAGCCAGAAAGGCAGGGCCGGCTATAAAGCTGTTTATTTCTTCTTTGGAATATCCCAGTTTTTGGAGCATATTGAACCAGATACACTCCTGCCCTACGGCGGCCAAAGGAAGATTGATGCCATGCAGGGCCATCCAGTCTATTTCTTTCTCCCAGCGCTCCCAATCCCAGAAAGCCATCGTATAAGAGTAGGTGCAATAGTTGAAATCATAACGAAGTGAGAGGGACGTTTCGTGACGCTCTTTCTGAGTAACGGGAGGAAGTACCACGGGAAGCGATGCCTGCATACCGTTCCATGATAGCTGGATACCGGCATAATATTTCAGATACCAGTTGATACCTGTCGCTATATTCACATAGTTATTACCACGGACAACAACTTTACTACCTTTCTGATCCAGTTCAAAAAAGTCGTCCGCACCTTTATTGAGTTCAATAACAAATTTCTTAGATGCTCCCTTATCAATTCTTTCAAGCAAGCCATTAACAGGGTTGGCAGATAAATAAGTAGACAAGCCTACTATTAATAAAATGACTAAACAGAGTTTGGTTTTCATGGTATTCATTACTTCTGGGTGATGTGCAAAAGTAAGCGTTTATTTTTTTATATAAGGAGAAAATAGAAAAGTTTGGGACGAATATAGTAAAGAATGAGACAGAAATACAAAGTGAGGAGTCTCTATTTCTTTCCCAGTTTCGAACTCGGTAAATACCCAAAGAATTCTTTAAAACACTTTGTGAAGTACTTCGGATCATTAAAACCTACAGCATAAGCTATCTCAGAAACATTGATGTCTCCTGGTCCTTCCTGTATCATTCGTTGCGCCACGTTCAGACGGTAATTCTTCATAAACTGTCCGATAGGTTGCCCTGTGAGGTCCTGCATTTTTTTGTTGACGAGCGTCTTGCTATATCCCATATCACGCACAAAACGTTCCAAGTTATATTCCGCATCGGCATAGTGCTCCTTCATCAGGTTGACGGCATTCGTAATGAATGTCTTGTCCCGCGACTCTTCCTTCACATGCAGTTCTTCCACATTGCTGCTGGATGAGAACATCTTCTTATATTTCCTCCGTAAATTCAAGATATTGCGAATACGAAGCCGGAGCACTTCTTCATCGAAAGGCTTACAGAGATACTCGTCCACGCCTATTTCGAAGCTCCTCTTTTCTTGCACATCCGAGCGAAGTGCCGTAAGCATAAGGAACGGAATATGCGAAGTAGCCAGATTCTCCTTGATGCGGCGTGACAACTCCATACCATCCATCACAGGCATCATCAGGTCGCTAACTATTAAATCTATCGTATGCTTCTGAACTATTTCAAGAGCTTCCTGCCCGTCACCTGCCTCAAACAAACGGTAATCGCCTACAAGCAACGTACGGATATACGAGCGCATATCCTTATTATCTTCCACAATCAAGATGGTCTCTTTCTTCTGTGTATCTTCCGGTTGTAAGGTATCCGGCAGGTACACAGTACCGGGATCTTCCACTATTTCTCCTCTTGTTTCCACTTGTTCACCGGGAACCAACGGCATCAACATACGGAACGAAGCCCCTCGCCCGGGATTATTACGGGCAAAAATTTCTCCCCCATGCAAGTATACAATCCGTTTACACAGGAAAAGACCGATACCCGTACCACTCTGCCCGTAAACCGGATATTTCGTACTCTTCTTAGATTGATAGAAACGGTCGAAAATCTTCTCCATGTCTTCCGTCACAATACCGTATCCCGTATCACATACATTCATATAGAGCAACTTCTCTCCACCTTCACCCTTAATGGTTGCCACAAATATATCAATGCGACCACCGTCGGGCGTAAACTTAATGGCATTCGAAACCAGGTTAACCAGCACCTTACGCATATATCCGGGATCAATCATCAGGAAAGGATTCTCCAATCGGAAATAAGTGCATATATCAATCTGCCTCTCCTTTGCAAAAACCCTGAAAGGTATCAGCAATTCAGATAAGAACTCAACAAAATTCGAGGAGCGCTTATCCAACACCACTTTATCAATGTCCAGTTTCCGGAAGTCCATCAGTTCATTGACCAGGGAGAGCAGATACCGCGAATTCCGCTCGGCTATCTGTAACTGTGCCTTCACCGACTCGTCCTGTGTCTCCTTCAGGGCATGCTCAATGGGACCGTGAATCAATGTAACCGGAGTGCGGAACTCATGCGTGATATTTGTAAAGAAAGCAATCTTCTCTTCCGTAATCTCCCTCACGTGCTGGGCCATGGCTTCCAATTGCTTGTTTTGGACAGCCAGTTCCTGCGTACGCAGTTCGACTTCCTTTTCCAATCGTGCTTTCTGTTCACGATAGCTCTGGGTCTTGCGCTTATAGAATAAATAGATAGCCATACACGTGGCTATGACAAGAAGCAGGTAAAACCAACCGGACTTATAAAAATAAGGTGTGATTCCGACTTCTATTTCAGTCGTCTCTTCCGACCAGCGTCCCAACTCATCCGTTGCGCGAACCTGCAATGTATAGTTTCCCGGCGGAACAGCCGTATACCGGGCCATGCCATCACCCGGCTGAGTTTCGTTCCATTCCTCCTCGTACCCTTCCAGACGATAAGCAAAACGGATACGGCTACTGTTTCCATAATTCTGCGTAGTAAAACCGATAGAGAAACGGTTCTCTCGTTCATGCAGGAAGATGCCGGAAGCAAGGGTGATATTTTCTTTCAGATAATCACCACTGGAAGGATAAATCATATTTCCACCAATGGCTAGGGAAGAAAGTTTCACATGCGAATCCGCAGGCTGTGAAGCCTCATCGTCAGGATGGATAATAACCAGTCCGTCTATGGTTGCCATATAAATAAAATCATGCCTTTCCGAGTAATGAATGCCATTCCAATAAAACTGGGTAGCGGGCAAACCATCGGCCTGCGTATAGTTGCTGAATGTCATTGACTGGATATTCAACCGGGACACTCCATCATTCGTAGTCAGCCACAAGTTTCCCTGTCCGTCTTCCGCCATGCCGATAATTGTATTATTAGGCAGCCCGTGGCGCGTCGTATAGTTTCTGAATACAAAGTGATTATTCTTGTCGCTCGTCAACTGATACAAGCCGCTTCCGTTACCTCCCAGCCAGATGGTACCGTTTTTGTCTTCCAGAATACTGTTGATCTTTTCCAGTTGAGTGGACTGCGGATTATCCAGTTTATATTTGAGATACTTATAATCAAAACGTTTATTCGATTTGGCAAAAGAGGCAAGGTCTACGATAAAGACTCCTTGTGTAGTACCTACCCAGAGACGTTTCTTACTATCAATCAGTAAAGCATAGATAGCCTCAAACTCATTGTCGGACTGATCGAACAGTACACGAACGAAAGTATCCTTCCGTTTGTCGTAGAAGTGTACTCCGCGCGTGGAGCCGAACCATATTCCATGATTAATCACATCTTCGCAGGCACTGTTGATAAAGTCGCCTTCCAATTCAGGAATATTCTCACAGGTATAACGCTTGAAGGTACGGTTATTGGGGATATTCAGGTCGATCTCATTAATCCCCACACCCCAGGTATATGCCCACAGGCGGTTATCGGAATCTATCAGGACACCCATCAGGGTATTGTTGCTGACAGAGGTTATGTCATTGGGAGAAAAGAGGTGGTGGGCGCAAGATTTACTATCTTCATTCCACTTCATCAGGCCGCGCTCTACCAAGGCTATCCAGAGGTTCCCGTCTTTGTCTTCATCCACTGCATTCACAGGTGTAGGGGCATCGTTTTCTGTATCCGCACTCCCACACGTCCACAGTTTCGTCTGAAGCCGTTTCGGAGAGAGCAGGTTGATGCCACCGGTTTCAGTACCCAGCCAAATGGTCTCACCATCGGTAAACAGGCAGTTGATGGCATTACAGTTGATGGTAACTCCCCCTCGTTCACTGGTCTGACGAATGAATGAGAAAGTATCCGTGTCTTTATCATAGACATTCAGTCCGTTAAGGGTGGATACAATCAGATGTCCCCGTTCCGTCAGTTTGATATCCGTTATATAAGCCTGGCTCAGCATCCCGGGGCGGTGGGTGGAGTAACGATAGCGTTTCAGACTTTGCCCGGCATGGTGGTATTTGAATAAGCCACGGTTAGAGCCAATCCACAGCAAATCGCCGTCTACCTGCATGCAGGAGATCCGCCAGTCTTCACTGAAAGAAACCAGGCTGTCAGATAGTTTCTCCACTTTCAGAAGATGTCCTTCATGCTTCGTGATGCGGCACACTTCATTGTCAATACCTGCACAAACTGTCCAACCCAGATCGGTGACAGCATGCACCGGAGAAGCACACTCACTCTCCAGATGATAGTAATTCTTTATAGCTCCTTCAGCATCCAATTCTATACACCACAAATCCTTGTTAGCGGAAACCCAGACATCGCCTTGCTTGTCCTTGTAAACCGTACTTACGTTTTCATTCATCAACCTTCGTAGCGGGCTGTCTGATAGAACAGGTAACTCCACCAAAGCATAAGTATCCAGATTGAGAATGTCGATGCCACCCTCGGAGGCTATCCAAAGGCGTCGGAAGTTGTCTTCACAGACCTTATGAACAAAGTCGTTCTTGAGACATATCGGTTCCGTTTGAGTGCCATAGTTCAGGAATTGATAACCGTCATAGCGACCTATTCCGTAATGCGTAGCAACCCATACATATCCCTCGGAGTCCTTAAAGATATCACTCACAAAACTATAGGGTAACCCTGCAGTTTCAGTAATAAACTTAAAGTTGTACTGGCTGAAAAAGCGATCCATGCTTTCCGAAAAAAGCGGTGGAAGCTGCATCAGAAAAATGAGGAATATCAGGATACGTCGCTTCATGTAAGTTACAAATTACGAATTACAAGTGACAAGCTACTTCTTTTCTATCCGGATACGGGCATCCACTGCAATCACATGTTTCTCCGTAGCCAAAAGCGGATTAATATCCATTTCTTTAATCTCCGTAGCAAAGCGTAGCAAAGTGGAGAGGCGTACGATAATCTCAGCAAACTTATCCTCATTCACCCCTTTCTGTCCGCGCGTTCCCTTGATAATCTTGTAAGCGCGGAGAGAATGGATCATAGAGTAAGCCTCTTCGTACGAAAGTGGTGCCAAACCGGAAGAAACGTCTTTAAGCACTTCCACAAAGATGCCACCCAAACCGCAAAGCACCACATGACCGAACTTAGCTTCATACTTGGCACCTACAAAAAGTTCCGTACCTGCCAGCATAGGTTGCACCAATATCCCCGTCACTTCGGGAATTTGCATCATACGTTCAAATTCAAACGCCAGATGCTGTTCTCCTTTTATATTAAGCACTACGCCACCGACATCTGATTTATGAACAGGCCCCACAACCTTTGCCACCACAGGGAAACCTGTACGACGGGCAAAGGCCAGTACTTCGTCTTTATTAGAAGACACGAATTCTTCAACGATAGGAATACCGGCAGCATGAAGCAACGCCTGCACATAATGCGGTTGGATATACCCGTCTTCGGGAATAGAATCTATAATACGGCGAATACGCGGCACATCCACACCAAAGAGCTCGATCTCATTGGTAGCAGGACGGGGAGCATTCATGATACGTGACAAGGCTGTGCCCAGCGTCACTTCATCGGCAAAGTTCACATGACCTTTAGCAAGAAAAGCGGCAACTTCCGCTCCGGCGGTATTGATAGAAGGAAGAATGGGGAAGATAGGTTTACTGCAGGTCTGCATCTTCTCATGCAGCACATCATACATCTCGAACATGGTAACCAGTCCCGGCGTACCGAAAATAGCCAAAACGGCATCTATCGTATCGAATTTCTCTTCACAGTATTCCAGACAGAGCCGCAGATGATCGGGAGTTCCCGTAGCCAGGATATCAATCGGATTTCCTACAGCCGCACCGGGAAAGAGTTTTCCTTTCAGTTCATCTACAACCGGGCCTTCCAGTTTAGGGACATTCAGTCCGCCTTTACTCAATGCATCGGTCAGCATCACTCCCGGGCCTCCGGCATGAGTAATAATAGCGAAGTTCTTCCCTTTCAATTCCGGCAGGGTAAAGATACATCCCACTGTCGTCAGCTCTTCGCGTGAGTAGCAACGTACAATACCGGCTTTACGGAACAGAGCTTCCACTGCCGAGTCCGAACTGGCAATGGCTCCAGTATGCGAAGATGCCGCACGGCTTCCACTCTCGCTACTGCCAGCCTTGATGGCAGCAATCTTACAACCTTTCTTAATTAAAGAAGAAGCGTGGAACAACAAGCGGTCGGGATCACCGATACTTTCGATATAGAGTAATTTGATCTTAGAATCTTTGTCCGGTTGGAAGTTCTCGTCCATATATTGCAATACGTCTTCCACACCTATCTGCTTCGCATTTCCCACAGACCAGACGGAGTTGAACTGCAAACCTTTTGTTACGGCACTCTCCAGAATGAAAACGGCAGTCGCACCGGAACTGGATATCAAATCGACTCCTTGTGGATGCAGTTGTGGGATGGGTTGGCTGAACACACTATGATGCCAGGTATTCATCAGTCCAATGCAATTCGGTCCTATCAAGGAAGCTCCATACTTATTCACTGTTTCCAGAATACGGTCTTCCAGCAATGCACCCTCATGTGTCTCCTCACCAAACCCAGCAGAGAGGATGATAAACGCACGTACCTGCTTTTCAGCAGCAAGCACCTCCACAGCATCCGGGCACATCTGTGCCGGAATGGCAAGTATAGCCAGATCCGTATCGGGGATGTCCTTCACATCGGCATAAGCTGTTACACCTTGTACTTCTGTCTCTTTGGGGTTTACAGCACGGAGTTCTCCGGTATAGCCACCGTTAATAAGATTACGCAGGATGGCGCCTCCCGGCTTGTGCACATTATTGGATGCTCCCACCACTACAATACTGGCAGGACGAAGCAATTGGTTTGTTATCATAGTTTGTTCACTTTAAGTTCAGGATACAATGTGACAAATATACGTCTTTTATGCAATCCTGCAATCGGAAAGGTACTAATTCTACCAACAAATCCTGAGACTTTTATTTCAATGCAGTGAAATAGATCAAGGAACTAATCTCTTTGAATGACAAAACAGGAGATTACCGTTTTCATCACGAAGATGCATCCCGTTACCCTCGCAATAACGGAAGAAGGAACAATCGCCACAAGCATCTTTTTTCATCCAATCGCGGTTACGGAATGGCTGGAAGCGTTCTTCCCACACCTGCATAAAATTGTCCTGATAGATATTCCCTTGATGAAAATCACTCCGGATACTGGGACAAGCAGAGATAGAACCGTCTATCAGGATGGAACCGACGGTAACACCGGCATTACAAGCGAAGAAGCTATCGCGTACTTCTCCTTCGTACTTGCCGAGAAAGCCTTCGCAGCCATAACTCAGATGTATCTTTCCCTCCTTACGGGTTTCTTTAATAAAGTCCATAAGTCCGGTAAATTCTTCATCTGTTAGCTGGAACTCAGGGTGCGAAGCAGCACGGCCAACCGGGAAGATAGTAAACATCCGCCATTGGCGAACGCCTATTTTATAAAGAGATGTTTTTAATTCGTCCAGATAAGGGTAGTTACGTCGGTTAACGCAAGTCACCACATCCCAGGTCAGCTCCGGTTCATGTACCAGCATCTTTATGGCTTCCAAAGCATTGTAATGGCTTTCAGGATGCCCCCGCAACCAATTATGATCTTCGGCAAAACCATCCAGACTGATAGTTATGGAGTGTAATCCGGCAGCCATGAGACTTTGCAAGCGTTCCTTTGTCAGATAAAGCCCGTTGGAGACCATGCCCCACGGATAACCACGACGGTAGAGGGCCAGCCCGACTTTTTCCAGGTCTTCCCGCATCAGGGGTTCTCCACCGGTGATGATGATACTTACTTTATTGGGATTTACATAAGGAGTAATGGAATCGATAGTACGCAGAAAATCTTCGGCAGGCATATCTTCCACTGCCGCCATTCGTTTGCAGTCGCTTCCGCAATGCTTGCAGTGGAGATTACAACGCAAAGTGCACTCCCAGAAGAGCTGCTTCAGAGGGTGCAGTTCTTTCAGGTTATTCCAGATCTTCCGGTTTATTTCCAGAGCAAGCTGTTTACGTATTGAAAGATTATTCATTCTTTTTCTTCAGTACAAAATCTACTTCTTTAGTGTCACTACCTTGATACCAGCCTTTGCCACCTGTCGGCTCCATTTTTATGTCAGTTGAATCTGCTTTATAAATACCCGGTGAATCTTCACACACTAAGCGGTATTTACCATAGCCACCTGCCTGCTCATTTAAGAATTGGAACTCTCCATTCTCTTGAGCATACAGAGTATCAGTGTAATAAGCTCCCATCGGTTCTCCATCCGACGTAAGTTCCTTTACGATAACCCTTGCATCCTTTACAGGTTCACGTAGTTCATCAAGTACCTTACCTTTAATCTCAAAACGACAATAAGGTGTTCCATATTCATCAGCCCCCGTCCCGTCACATGCATTAAAACCTAGTAAGACCAATACGCCGGACAATATCCGGTTGTAGAAATGTAACCATCGTTTCTTCTCTTCCTTCATTTTCATAGCATTTCTCATGTTCATTCTTAAATTAGATATCCTTTTTGTAAAATGCTGTTCTTTTAGAAATACTGCACCAAAGATAACTTTTTATCTGCAATAATTCAAAATAATTGTCAGTATTCCGTATAAAGATTTCATATCTTTGAAGCTTCATACCTAAAATAAAGTGTAAACAAGAAGAATTATGGACATCAGAAACAGAATACAACAACTATTAACCGCCATCAACCAAGGGGTTTACGAGAAGGATACTGAACTCAGCCTGTCACTATTGGCTGCATTGGCAGGCGAAAGTGTTCTCTTGCTGGGTCCCCCGGGAGTAGCCAAGTCCATGGTGGCGCGCAGACTGAAATCCGCCTTTAAGGGAGCAAAAGCTTTTGAATATCTGATGTCACGCTTTTCTACTCCCGATGAGATATTCGGCCCTATCAGCATCAACCGGCTGAAAGAGTTTGATAAATACGAACGTGCCATTGATGGGTATCTGCCTACGGCAAGCGTGGTGTTTCTGGATGAGATATGGAAAGCGGGACCTGCCATACAAAATTCATTGCTCACCGCCATCAACGAGAAAATCTATCGGAATGGCGATAGCGAAATTAAGTTACCACTAAAACTTCTGATTGCCGCCAGTAACGAGTTGCCTGCACACGGCGAAGGACTTGAGGCCCTGTGGGATCGGTTTCTACTGCGTATCATCTGCACCTGTGTAAAGGACGAACAGACCTTTTACAACATGCTGCTCGATGACAACGATAAAGAAATAAACGTCCCTTCAGAACTGCAAATCAGTGAAGAAGAATATGCAGACTGGCGCGGACAGATCAACCGGATTTCACTATCTGCCGAGATTCTACAATACATTACTAACGTTCGCCACCAACTGAAACGGCTTCCACTGGATGATGAAGGCACTGCCCGAAACGTATATATAAGCGACCGTCGCTGGAAGAACATTGTACAATTGCTGAAAGCCTCAGCTTTTATTAACGGACGTACAGAGGTCAACTCATCAGACCTGCTGCCCCTATACCATTGTTTGTGGAATGAAGCAGATGAATGTGAGCCGATTCATCAACTGGTCATCCGGGAACTATTCACCTCCTGCCTGGAAAAAATGGAAGAAATCACCGAAGCAATTAAAAGCGACATCCGGATCAGCCGTGTACGCCAGGCTTTGGAAGACTTCAAGAACAACTGTTCCCCCAGGAATGAACTGGAAATTACAGACTACTTCTACTATCATGTAGAGGAACACGGAACAGGCCATACATACATCTTTGCTGTAGACTATCTGGCTCTGAAAGAACAGAAGAGAGAAAATGCACCTAAACAAGCTGTCATCTATCCCGATCCATTGAATCCGGGACGCTCGATTATTCGCTGTTACCCGGGCGGAACGCCCTCATCATCTGCCTCCCAGCAACGGGTAAACCTGTACAGGGAAGGAACAGAATACCTGTTGATAGACGGTGTGCGATATCCGATGAGCCAAAGGAAAAAAGGAGAAAAAACACTCCCTATATCCGGCAAATCCTCCCAAAACCTGTTCGACAAATTGCCTCAGATCACTCCCCGCAATTACCGAAACGAGTTGAATCAACTCTTCCAGCAACTATCAGCCCTCACCAGTTCCTTATCTACGGACAATCTGTTCGTCACATCGGCTGATAGAGAGTTAATCACCCGCTACTCGGACGAAGTGCTGAAAAAACTGCGGAATGTAGAGATCGAAGAGGAAAAGTTACAATTCAATTTGCAGCAATATGCCGGGGCTAACCAAAAAAAAGTATGACATCCACTTCTATACAAAGGTAGTCGAGAAATTTGTGCAGACAGGAGAATGCGCCAAGACTCTATACGGCGAAACGGAAGATCCCTTGTTGCTCTATCTACTGGCCATCATGAACAATCCTTCCATCAGAGTTCTGGTGTTAGGCGATGAGGTCCGTGCACGCATATTCTATGACATCACCACGCAGTTTGTCTGGCAGTTTCTCGAACAGGAAAAGTTTCAGATGCAGAGAGCTCAATCCGAACTTGGAGAAATGGAAAGTGCCTTGAACTGGATTAAGGAGAAGCGGGACGGTTGGCAAGCTTTATTAAGAAAGATCAAAGACGATTATAAAGAAAATGCTTTCGACGAACCGTTCTACGAACACATGTTCGGGAACAAAGACAAGCAGCATGACTCTACCGTTTGGGAGAAGATGCTGAAAGATTGGGAAGATTCTTTTCATCAGAAGCAACAAGAGCAGAAAGAGAAAAACTTGGATATTAAGAAGGACTTTCTGGAAAAGAAACTAAAAACCAGCCTGGATAAGATACCGGAATATCTGGAAGAGCACCAAGTGGATAAAGAAGAGTTCTATCAGGCATGGAGCATGATGAATGGGCTATGGAATACCATAGATTTTGAGAATATCCGGAAGATTGTAAAACTGCAAAAGGAATATCCCGAACTGCTGAAAGTAGCAAACCGCATGGGGCGAATAGCCGACGATGAGGGTAGCAAACAAGTATATGTGACGGAAGGCAGTGCCTACAAACTGGCTCACTCTCAAAAGAGTGACATCCTGGGTGTCACCATCGGCAACGACCTGAATGCCCTGCTCCCCTCGGAACTGCTATACTATGCAGACAATGAGCTGCAAGATGTCTTTATGCTGAAATACTTCACACAGAAACTGCAAACCTTCCGCTACAAATCGGAAATCATGCAACCCTCCAGGCGTCTGGAAGTAAAACCGGCAGTCCTGAAAGGCCCTATGATTGTATGCCTCGACACCTCGGGCAGCATGACCGGAAAACCGGAGAAGATGGCTAATTCCCTACTGATAAAGCTCATAGAGATTGCAGAACTTCAAAACAGGGAATGTTTTCTGATTTCATTCTCCGTATCTACCAAAACCATTGATATACGACGCGACCGATTGAAACTAATGGAATTTTTCAGCCATCCCTTTAGTGGCGACACAGATGCCACCCAAATGCTGAAAGACACTTTCAGAATGCTTGACGAAAACCGTTATATGAATGCAGATGTCTTACTTATCAGCGATTATCGCATCCCTGAATGTAAACCGGAATTATTAGAGCAAATGAGTATACACCGTGAAAAAGGTACTCGCTTTTACGGCCTGCAGATCGGCATTGCTCCGAACGAATGGACGGAGCATTTCGATCATATCTACCGAATAGAGTATCATGTAGACCGTAAGCACTAAAGCCAGTCCATCAACTCCATCGGACTTTTCACTTGTTTCAGCCTGGGATGGGTAAATGTATCCACCACCTCATGCTGCCACATCACCTCAAAAGGAATGTGTACTCCGTATCCCCCAATGGACAGCACCGGTTGAATATCGGATTTCAAAGAATTACCGATCATCAGAAATTCTTCCGGAGCGACCTGAAGGACTTGTAGCAGACGAGTATATTCTTTCTCGGTCTTATCAGACATTATTTCAATATGATCAAAATAAGGCATCAGCCCGGAACGCTGTAATTTACGCTCCTGATCCAGCAAATCACCTTTCGTTGCCACTACCAGGCGATACCCTCCTTGTTCTTTCAAAGCTTTCAGAGTCTCTTCCACACCAGGCAGCAATTCAATCGGCATCTGGAGCAGAGATTTACCTAAAAGAATAATTTGTTGTACCTTCTCTGCTGAAATCTTCTGTCCACTCATCCTCAAAGCCGTTTCAACCATTGAAATGGTGAATGCCTTGGCACCATAACCCAAACATTCCAGATTCCCCATTTCTGTTTTAAACAACTCTGCCGAAATCTCTTCTGCGCCGCCGTAATCACTCAGTAATTCTGTATATTTTCGTTCTACCTCTTGAAAAAAAGGTTCGTTACTCCAAAGCGTGTCATCTGCATCGAAAGCTATGACCTTAATAGCATGTTTCATCTTATCTATTTTTATAAATAGTATTATGCACTTTACGTTACATATTTTATGCCATGCAAAACACGGAATAAATATCGAGCAAAGCAAATGAGAAACTTTTTTTAACGTCTTTCTTTTCAAAAACAAACTCAAAAAGCGACACGGGACATACCTGAGATATACTTGCTCCGTACCAACCCCGTACTTTCTCCACTCAGAGGTACTTCTGGCTGGAGAACGTACGGAGCAAGTACGGTTCTGATATAGTCCGGGTATGGTTCAAATATGATTTGGAGACAGTTCTAATAATACTTATATATATTTTAAAATATAGTTACATTATCATAAAGAAGTATTATTATCCTGTTTTTTATAAAAAGCTACCTATTTTTGCATAGACTAAAGCATTAGCAACAAAATTACACACAAATATGAGACTTATTAAACTATCACGAATCATTACTTTCATGAGATCGGGATGCGATTCTTGCAATAACATACAAAACTCAATCTATGGAGCATCGCATTAAAGAATTAGACTATCTGAAAAGCATTTTTATCCTTCTAATGATTGCTTTTCATCTGGTATATATAGGAGATAAATATCCTTATATAAAACAGATCGTATACACGTTCCACATGCCCGCTTTCCTAATCATATCCGGTTATTTGACTAATGTACAGAAAGATATCAGAAGCTTTATGAAAAAACTATTATGGATTTTCATTCCCTACCTGTGTATGGAGACAGGTTACGTACTAATGTCGCATATCTTACCCGTGAGAGAAAATGTACCGGAAATTAGTTCAAACATTTTATTGCATAAGATATTTATAAAGCCATTGGGTCCCTACTGGTATCTCCACACACTTATTATCTGTAGTCTACTATATTACCTGACTTTCCGCTATACCCGCATGAAAACAATATCACAGGTAATATTATTTGGTCTTGGTCTATTCACAGTATCACGCTGGGGTGGAATTATAGTGTTTGCCAATGCCATTTACTTCCTTGCAGGGGTAATCATTAAACAAAGCAAATTACCATTTATCCGTATCTTTCAGCCATCGCTTCTTGCCCTTGTCCCCATGATACTACTCTGCTGTTTTCCAGACAATCTGAACAGAGGGATACTGGCAGGTATCACTATTACTTATCTGGCTATCATTATATCACTATATGCACACAGTTATCTATCCAAGGAAATCAAACAATGCTCTTATTTTATAGGTAGAAATACTCTTGTCATATTTCTCTTCTCCCCTCTTTTCACAATATTGTGCAAGATGTTCCTATCTTTTTTATTCTTTGAGCCCACCGGAATACTTTTTATGATCATATCCGTTGCAATCACCGTAAGTGGATGTATAGTAATAGCATGGAGCATGGATAAACTACACTTTTCACGCTTCTTCTTTGGACAAAATGCAATATTAAATTAACAGCTACATAAATCTGACAGAACCTAAAAAGGAAATTTATATAATAGATATTATGCAAGAACGACAGAAAAATAGAAAATTATACTTTAATGAACTTTCGATAACAAGTAAGCGATACTACATCCCATATATATCAAAATACAAAAAGATTGAAAAGGGAATGAATGTTTTAGAAATAGGATGCGGGGATGGAGGCAATCTATTACCCTTTGCTGAACTGGGATGTAACACTACCGGGGTCGATTTATCGACAGGAAGAATAAAAGATGCAATCCTCTTTTTTGAAGAAAGGCAAATAAAAGGAGATTTCATAGCTTCGGATATTTTCAAGTTGAAAGGGCTTGAACACAAATTCGATTTAATTATCTGCCATGACGTTATAGAACATATAAAGGACAAAGCTACATTCTTATCCAATCTTCCTAAATACATGAATCCCGAAGGTATTATCTTTATGTCGTTTCCTGCATGGCAAATGCCTTTTGGCGGGCATCAACAGATATGTAAAAGCAAAATAATCTCGCACTTTCCTTTTATTCACCTGTTACCAACTTTTATGTATAAAAGTATTTTAAAGATTGCCGGTGAAAATACAGGCTGTATAAAAGAGCTTATTTCTATAAAAGATACCAGGACTTCAATAGAGCTATTTGAAAGGTTAGTACATAGGGAATCTATCAGAGTTATGGACAAACAGTTGTTCTTTATAAATCCTCATTATGAAATAAAATTCGGATTAAAACCTCGGAAATTACCTGCAATAATCGGTTTTATACCTTATGTAAGAAATCTATTTACGACATCATGCTTCTATATTCTTAAATAGAATTCCTTGTATTACTCATTCAGAGTAAACTGCCAGGCACAACAACAGCTGTTATCAGTGATATCCGGATAACAGCTGAGACACTCGCATGTAATACGTTCATCTATTGCAGCTGCAAAACCACTATATTCAATGATACCTACTGATTTACAAGGATGATATTCCATTTGTTTACGCTTACGGGCGGTTTGCACATGACAGTCTAATGTACGATATATCAAAGTCTTACCATCTTTCCCGAAAATAAGCTCATCATTGTTTATATTTGCATAGAAACGTAGCTGCAAGGCTTTTGCCAGCCCTTCCAGTCCTGCATGTTCCGGCAGTTCAAGAAACTGCTTGATTCTCCTTGCCTCTGTGATTGTAAAAACTCTCCATGCTTCCCTATCGTGATGCATGGCCTCATCCATTCCGTATTTTCGTTCTACCGATTGAAACCATACACCATCCATAGCCAACCAGTTTTTAGAATAGGCTTCGATGAGTTTTATAAGTTCTTCTTTAGTAAGGGAGTTTAAAAGAGTATTTTGTTTCATTGTTAAAAGGCTTATATAAATAACTATAGAAATTAACTGGATAATATTTATTGCTATCCAGATTTTGCAAATGTATAACTTTAATCTTAAATACTATCTGCTTTTTCGTGGAGTATATTTAAAAGTATTATGCATAATAAGAAACACTACCATAAAATAGTCTCCTTCTCCCCATTCTTTACAAGAAACTGCCTATATTTGTACAATTCAAAACGACAATATCAAAAAAACATACATACATGAAGTTAACCAAATTATTATTTATTATTTTTCTATTATCGCATTTCTATTCTTGTGACAATAAACCACTTCCCTACACAATGAAGGTCGCAAATTCTCTTGTAAACACTCATCCCGATAGTGTTCTTGCATTACTAAAACAATTTAGAGACAGTATAAACCTAGAACCTAAAGAGACACAAATATATTATCAATTATTGACCATAAAAGCAAAAGATAAAGCATACATCACACATACCTCAGATAGCATACTATTGAAAGTATTACACTATTATGAAAATAAAAAAGATAAAAGGCATCTACCGGAAGTATACTACTACGCAGGGCGAGTATATAGAGATTTAGGAGATGCACCACAAGCTTTGGATTTCTTTTTCCAAGCTATTGATGCTTCCTATTTATATATGGACTACAAGTTAGTGAGCCGCATTTATAGTCAAATAGGTACCCTTTACCTTTATCAAAACGTATATGATAAGGCTCCCGAAGCATTTAGCAAAGCATATCAATTTAGCATATTATCAAAAGATAGCATTAGTATGATATATAATTTGCGAGATATTGGGCGAGCATTTAGCACACAAGAGAAAGTAGACAGCGCAATATACTATTACAAAAAAGCAGATATGTTAGCTGATAAAATAGAAAATTTAAATCTAAAAAGAATTATTAACGGTGAATTATCCGGATATTACACCAAACTAGGTATGTATCAAGAAGCCTATAAAAGCATGCAAATCGCCTTCAAAAAAATAAATGTTATTAATTTAGCCCCTCGCTATAGTACAGCAGCACAATATTACTATTATACTAATCAATTAGACTCAGCAATCTATTATTATACGCAACTATCATTTATGGATAAATACAGCTACAAGGCAGAAGGATACCAAGGATTAAGTTACATTGCCCGTTCAAAAGGAGAATACAAAAAAGCATTAGAGTATTTAGACAAAGATTTAGCATATACAGATTCTGCAAGAAGCATAATTCAAACAGAAATTGTCCGCAAAATAAACTCATTATATAATTATCAATTAAAAGAGAAAGAAAACAATCGCTTGCAACATCAGGCCAGTAATCATAAAATATGGAATATTATTCTCATCTCTTTTCTTATTTTCCTCATGCTTCTCTTTGTCACTTATCAGCAATACCACAAAAGAAAAGAACAAGAAACTTTACTGCAACAAGAAAAAATAGAAAGAATATTAAGAGAAGAATATAACCAAAGCCTATCATATATCGAACAAAACAAAAGACAAATAAAAGAATTAGAAGAATCTTTAAAGGCTGCAGAAAAAACAAGCAATTTACTAACACAAGATTTGCTTAGGCTCCAGAAAAGAAACATTGAGAAAAATAATGAGCAAATTATAGTTAAGCAAGAATTAAAAGAGCATACCATTACAATCCTAAAAAAATCTTCAATATATAAAAAATTTCTACAGGCAGACCAAGGAGAAAAAATTAGGAAAGAAGACTGGCAAGAACTGATTAAGAGTATAGACGAAACATATAGTCAATTTACACAACGCTTACTTGAACTCTATCCAATGAAAACTATAGAAATGCAAGTTTGCCTATTAATAAAAATAGGATTACCTCCCACACAAATCGCATTTATAACTGCACATACGAAACAAGCGATTACATCTATACGTAAAAGACTATGTAAGAAGGTTTTCAAGAGAGAAGGAAGCCCCGAAGAATGGGATATCTTCATTCATGCAATGTAACTAGAAGAGTACTTATTGCATACTATTATTGCCCCATTCACAAAAATGCGTACTATTTGCGTACTCCATTATGACATAAATTCTGTATTAACCTCTACATTTGTAAAAAAACAATATATGATACGTTACTTTTTTATATTTGTACTAACAGTCATGTCTCTTTCTCCTGCAATACGGGCAGAAGAAGTTATCATTCCAATAACATCTAAAGTTTCAGGGAATGACGATCCCAAAGAAAAAAACACATGGGAACAAGACAACCGCTCTATCACAAACTTTCCAACTGTCACAATGAACGGTAATACTATATATATTTATTCAAATATCTTATTAGATAATCTCCAGATAACAATAATAGATGAAATGAAAAATATTATATACTCTAATAATGCTACTATAACAAATAATCACCCATATTCGTTTACGACAACATATATAAAGAATAAAAAATATATCATTGAAATGACCTATAAAACAATAGTCTTTTATGGTATTTTTCAATACTAAAACAGCCCCATAGGCAAACAACGTTGTTCTAAATACTATATTATTAACTCAAAAATGTTCAAGATTATGAAAAGATTCTTTTTTATTTTTACTTTAGCTCTATTAGGAACTACAATTGTTTCTGTAGCTGATAACCAGAAGGAAGAAAATATAGCACCTCGTGCCCTACAAAATAGGAAGATTACAGATACGCTAAAAAATGCAACTTTTCAGAAAATGGAAAACGGTCAGGTTTTAACAACAAACACTTGGGAGAGAAGTTGTCCTTACGGTGGTTCTGAACTTTGTGATTCCGGTACGTATACAGAAAAGGTGCTTATATAAGCTCATTTAAACAAAAAGTGTCCGAAAGGTAAGTTAGTCATTTGGAACATTAGATAGGAAATATAGTACAATTCCTCAAACAATAGAGCAAATGTAATATTCATTTGCCTTTCGGACATTATATTCTCTTAATCCAAACTTTTGAAATATGAGAAAACTTCTATTCCTTCTTTTAAGCACCTTGCTTTTTTCCTGTCAGCCAAGCTCCAGACCGGATCACACAAGTATTATGAGTTTCCAATTAGATAGCGTACAAGCATCAGACGTTAACCCGGTATGCGAAGTAAAATATATTCCATTGGAATTAACAGATAATTCATTAATCGGAAGTATCGATAAAATTTTATACCGGAATAAACATTTCTACATTTTCGATAAAAGTGCCAACATGGGAATTCTTATATTCAACGAAAACGGCAAGTTTATAAAAGCACTATACCGAGTTGGAGAAGGCCCCGGGGAATACATAGCTCCCATTGACTTTGATGTGGACGATACAGGAAATTTATACATAGCAGACAATGCCCGCCAAAGGATTATCAAATACAGTGCAAATAACTTCGAACAATACGAAGAAATGGATTTAGGATGTTATTTCATGGAATTTGCCGTAATTGACAAAGAGCATATCGTATTATCAGAAATATACAATCAAGGCAGCGTAAAAGATAAATTGGCCGTTTATTCTCAAAAAGATAAGAAAGTACATCCTCTACTTAAATCAGCACTGACAGAAATAGACGAGCAAAGAATCCCAAGAGGCTCCTCTCACTATTTATATCGTTCCGGTGATAAAGTTTACTTTTATCAACGTTTTACCCCGGAAGTTTATACCATACATGGAGCATCCATTGATATGGCAGCAAATCTTCTTTCGGATAAATATTTTAAGGAAGAAGAACTGAAAGCTTTAGAAGGTAATTCTCGGTCATTCATGGTTGATATGAAGCATATTAAAGATATAAATGCTTTCTATGAAACACCAGATGGGTACTTCTGTTCCCTGTCCACTTTCCCGCTTCCACAATTCTTTTGGATTTCCAAAACAGATGGCAACATACGTAATCTTAATCTGATAGAAGAAGATAAGCTATTGGGGAACCTGACTATCAACGGAGTGGCAGACAATTACTTAATTTGCAGTTCTAACTACAGTGAAGAAACCGTAAAATCTGCATTAAAGATAAACAAGCTCGATGAAAGTACCATACAAGTGTTTACAAGTTGGAATGAAGATAGCAATCCATTATTAATATTATTCCGTTTGCAACACTGATAAATATAAATTTCTGCTACATGTAGTTGGATATTTCATTGTCTTCTCTTTTTCTTTGAGTGGAAAACTGCTATCTTTGCACACCAAAATGCGCTCATAACAAAAGAGATACATATATCACAATGGAAAAGAAATTCAAACGCACTACCGTTACGTCGGCATTGCCCTACGCTAACGGACCGGTTCATATCGGACACCTGGCAGGAGTTTATGTACCCGCTGATATCTACGTTCGCTATCTGAGACTGAAAAAAGAAGATGTAATCTTTATCGGAGGTTCGGACGAGCACGGAGTACCCATCACCATACGCGCCAAGAAAGAAGGCGTGACGCCGCAGGATATAGTAGACCGTTACCATACGCTTATCAAAGAATCATTCAAAGAGTTCGGTATTTCATTCGATGTATACAGTCGTACGACTTCAAAAACTCACCATGACACTGCTTCGGAATTTTTCCGCAAGCTGTATGACAAAGGTGACTTCATCGAGAAAACCAGTATGCAATATTACGACGAGGAAGCCAAAACTTTCCTTGCCGACCGCTATATTACAGGCGAATGCCCCCACTGCCATGCAGAAGGTGCCTATGGCGACCAATGCGAGAAGTGCGGTACAAGCCTCAGCCCCACAGACCTGATTAATCCGAAAAGTGCCATCAGCGGAAGTAAGCCTATAATGCGTGAAACAAAGCATTGGTATCTGCCGCTTGACCAACACGAAAGCTGGTTGCGCCAATGGATTTTGGAAGACCATAAAGAGTGGCGTCCCAACGTATACGGTCAATGCAAAAGCTGGCTTGACATGGGTTTGCAACCGCGTGCAGTAAGCCGTGACCTCGACTGGGGTATTCCGGTACCCGTAGAAGGCGCAGAAGGGAAAGTGTTGTACGTATGGTTCGATGCCCCTATCGGTTACATCAGCAATACGAAAGAATTGTTGCCCGACACTTGGGAAACCTGGTGGAAAGACCCCGAAACACGTCTGATCCACTTTATCGGTAAAGATAATATCGTATTCCACTGTATCGTATTCCCTGCCATGCTGAAAGCGGAAGGTAGTTTCATCTTACCGGACAATGTACCGAGTAATGAATTCCTGAATCTGGAAGGTGATAAGATTTCTACTTCACGCAACTGGGCTGTATGGTTGCACGAATATCTGGCAGACTTCCCGGGTAAGCAAGATGTGCTTCGCTATGTGCTGACTGCCAATGCACCTGAGACAAAAGACAATGACTTCACCTGGAAAGACTTCCAGGCACGCAATAACAATGAGTTAGTGGCTGTTTATGGTAACTTCGTGAACCGTGCTCTGCAACTCACCAAAAAGTATTTCGATGGTGTAGTGCCTGCTGCTGGTGAACTTACGGATTACGACCGCGAAACATTGAAAGAATTCTCTGACGTAAAAGCAGAAGTAGAAAAGTTACTGGATGTATTCAAGTTCCGCGATGCACAGAAGGAAGCCATGAACCTGGCCCGCATCGGAAACAAATACCTGGCAGATACCGAACCCTGGAAGATTGCCAAGACGGATATGGACCGCGTAGCCACTATCTTGAATATCTCCCTGCAACTGGTTGCCAATCTGGCCATTGCATTCGAACCGTTCCTGCCGTTCAGCAGCGAGAAATTGCGTAACATGCTGAACATGGACAGTTTTGACTGGGCTACTCTGGGCAGCACCGATCTATTGCCAGCAGGTCACCAATTAGCGACACCTGAACTACTGTTCGAAAAGATAGAGGACAGCGTTATCGAAGCACAGGTACAGAAGTTGCTCGATACAAAGAAGGCCAATGAGGAAGCCAGCTACAAAGCCAACCCCATCCGCCCGAACATTGAGTTCGATGACTTCATGAAACTGGATATTCGCGTAGGTACCGTATTGGAATGTCAGAAAGTTCCTAAAGCCGATAAATTGCTGCAATTCAAGATTGCCGATGGATTGGAGAACCGTACCATTGTCAGCGGTATTGCACAGCATTACAATCCGGAAGAGCTGGTAGGCAAGCAAGTATGCTTCGTAGCCAACCTTGCACCGCGTAAGTTGAAAGGCATCGTCAGTGAAGGTATGATCCTTTCTGCCGAGAATTTTGACGGTTCACTCTCCGTGGTTACTACCATGAAAGAAGTGAAACCCGGTAGCGAAGTGAAGTAATTAATGGAAGCGTCACTCAAAGAGAAAACAGCAAAAGGATTATTCTGGGGCGGAATAGGCAACGGGGCCATGCAACTGCTAAACCTCGTCTTCGGCATATTCCTTGCCCGGTTGTTATCTACAACAGACTATGGTATGGTGGCCGTATTGACCATCTTCTCTGCCATGGCCGGAATTTTCTCGGAGAGTGGCTTCATCCTGGCACTTGTCAATAAGAAGGAGGTAAAGCATGAAGATTATAATTCCGTATTCTGGTTCAACATCAGTATCGGTGCATCACTTTACCTCATACTTTTTCTTTGTGCCCCCTTTATCGCTGACTTCTACCATACACCCGAGCTTACCCGGCTGGCACGTTTCCAATTTCTGAGTTTCTTCATCGGAAGTTTCGGTACTGCCCCTACGGCTTACTTTTTCCGTAATCTCATGGTAAAAGAGCGTAGTCAGATACAGATAGCCGCCATCCTCATTTCGGGTATTACAGGTGTCAGTTGTGCCTACCATGGCTGGGGATACTGGGGAATTGCCGTACAAACCGTTGTGTATGTCAGTACCAACACCATCTTGCTTTGGATATTCTCTCCCTGGCGACCTACTTTTTCGTTCCGCTTTCACCCATTGCGGGAATTATTGCCTTTCAGCAGTAAATTACTCTTTACCTCGCTCTTCACTCATATCAATAACAACATCTTCTCTGCATTGCTGGGACGTTTCTACACCATCCAGCAAGCCGGTTACTACTCACAGGGAAGCAAATGGACAACAATGGGATATTCCACCATTTTCGGAATGATAAACAGTGTAGGGCAACCTGTGTTCAGAGAAGCCTCGGAAGATACGCAGCGTTTGCAAAACATATTCCGAAAGCTGATGCGCTTCACCGCCTTTGTCAGTTTCCCCGCTATGCTGGGGCTCGCCATTGTTTCGCAGGAACTTATTGTAATAAGCATCACAGAGAAATGGCTGCCCTGTGTACCCGTCATGCAGATACTGTGCGTATGGGGGGCTTTCATGCCTATTTCAACTCTTTACTCCAACCTGATGAACAGTATCGGCCGGCCGAACATATACATGTGGAACACCATCGCACTGGGCATCTTCCAGCTATTATGCGTGTGGGGCAGTTACCCGTACGGACTGAATGTCATGCTGATAGTCTATACAGCAGCTAATATATTCTGGCTACTTATCTGGCATTATTTTGCTCATAAACATATCGGAATTTCCCTGTTTAATACACTGAAGGATATAGCTCCCTACCTCATTATATCTGTAGCCGTAATGACTTTTACTTACTGGGTGGCAGGTTATGTGAAGAATATCTATCTCTCCTTATTAGTGAAAGTCGCTTTAGCCGCCTCACTCTACATATTCCTGATGTGGAGCCTGAAGTCGATCGTATTCAGGGAAAGCCTTCAATATCTGTTAAAAAAGAAAACCATACAATAATGACACTGCAAAATGTAACTGTAATCATCCCTGCGCACAACCGTCCCGAGCGCTTGCGCAGATTGCTCGACTACTATAGCCGCACAGATATCAAGATTCTTGTTCCCGACTCATCCGACCATCCGTTTGCCGATGCGGAGAAGTACCCGGACATCACTTATCTGCACCGCCCTAAACTGCATTTCCTGCTGAAGCTGAAAGAGGTGCTCCCCATGATTAGTACACCCTATGTACTTTATTGCGCTGATGATGATTTCACTGTCCCTTCCGGCATTGCACAGATGACTACCTTTCTGGACGAACACCCTGATTACAGCACTGCACAGGGACATTACCTGACCTTCACTCCCCGTAAAGGGAAAATATCATTCTACCCTCGCTATATCCGCTACTTCGATAAACAAGTAACGGGCGAGACTCCCCGGGAAAGACTTTTGCAAGAGAAGAACATGTATGCCTCATTGCTCTACTCCGTCATCCGGACACGGGCTTTTCAAAGGATGTATGCAGCTTGTTTCAACCCGGATGGAAGCCTGCGCTTCCGCAACCTTTTCCTGGCGGAAGAGTTCTTTAACCACGCTGCGCTCATCTTCGGCAAATATGCCACACTACCCTACTTCTACAGTGCCCGCGAGCATATTACAGGTTCCGCAGCCGAAACCACCGTACCTGTTTCAGTTATCAAAACTTCTCATAAATATCGGGAGGAATATCAAGGTTTCCTTCTGGCGTTATCAGAATTACTGGCAGCCCGGGAAGGTGACACGCTTGAAGATGCTTTCTCCTTTATTTGCAGCATCAGCGACATGCCTAAAGACACTGCCGAAATCTCCGGCAAAAGGAAGATTATGGAGTTCACTCATAAACATCCCCTGTTACGTTGGGTAAACAGGCTGGCTAACTGGCGATATAATCAGAAAGGATTGAAAGCGGTACGAGGTATGCAAAGCTACCCCTGTACATTCTCCACACCGGAAAAAGAAGAAATTATCAAGGCAATTGAGCATTCTTAAATACACGCAAAAATGACAAATAAAACTGTTTCCATTGTAATGTGCACTTACAATGGGGAGAGATATTTAAAAGAGCAATTAATGTCTCTCCTAAACCAAACCTACTCTCCCATAGAAATCATTATCCAGGATGACTTATCTACTGATAACACCCTTGAAATCATTCATGATTATCAGGAAAGATACCCTGGCATCATTCATTTGTTCCAGAATTCAAGGCGACTGGGATATAATCAGAATTTCCTGACAGCCTACCAAAAGGCGAATGGATACTATATAGCCAGTGCCGATCAGGATGATATATGGGAAACGAACAAAATAGAAATCCTGGTCAGAGAGATCGGAGATTCCATGCTTATCTTTCACAATTCGGTATTGTTTAATCAAAAGAATCCGAATATGGGACTGCTACACAAAAAGGATTGGGGAGAACATCCGCATCCCCTTAGTGTACTTGTCAACCCTAAAGCATACGGGCATCAGATTCTTTTTCGTCGGGAAGTGCTTCCGCTTATCCATCAGTTCGAAACATATAATGTATCATACGACAGCCTCGTTTACACACTATGCAGCAGTATGGGAGATGTAAAATACATCAACCAGGTACTTGTACACTGGCGCAGGCACGAAAACGCAAGCACCTTTACGAGCAGACAGGCAAACAAGAATAAGTTGTATGGTTATTATACTGCATTATGCGCTTTGCACGACCACACGAAGCGTCAAATCAGCCGCGAATATTTTCGCCTGTATCAACGAATTCAATTTAAATTTGAACCGGACCGCCAGGTAATTGCATGCATGAAAGCAGGAACCCTGTATGAGATAATCAGGGCCGGATTGATTTGTGTCCATTACAGAAACGAACTATTCCCGCAGAAAGACAAAGGAGTTCTCTGTATCCTAAAAAGTTTCTTCTTGCCTTTATTCTTTATTCGTGATTACGGATTAGGAATTATTCGTCCTTCGAAAGTACGACTCAACGCTCCAGGCAAGATGCAATAACCGATTGCAGTGCTCCGTTATCTTGCAATATCTTTTCTACGAACTCACGGAAAGCGCCATGCCCACCGTGGGCAACCGTTACGTATTTTACTTCCTGTTTCACATAGTCAGGAGTATTGCAAGGAGAGGCACTAAAGCCTACTTTCCGCAGTAAAGGCAAGTCATTCAAATCATCACCGATAAAGGCAACCTCATCCAGTGTGATACCCAGTTCCCGGCAGACTTCTTCGGCCTGGGCGACTTTATCTTTCACGCCTATATAGCAATGGCTGATCTTCAGCTTATCCGCACGCTTCTGAACGATTTGTGAATTTTCTCCGGTCATAATGGCGACAGGTATGTCCAATTTATGCAGGAATATCACCCCCCAACCATCTTTCACTGAAAAACGCTTCATAACATCTCCCTCAGCAGTATAATACATTCCGCCATCGGTCCACACACCATCAATATCGGTAATCACTAATTTCGGCAACATAATTCAATAACAGTTAAATGATAGAACTCGGATAAATGATCTCATTACGGGGAATTTCTTTCAATACCTTATGCCCTACTACCTTCTCACGTTCGGCCCACTTAAAGCCATCACCGGGACTTAACAAATGGATGTCATCTTCAGTAATAATGTCTCCGGGATGCAACGTTTTATTCGTTGCAATAGAACGTTCCAGTTTTACTTTTGCCGAAGCCACCGAGGAGTCGATATACAATTCTTCTTTTCCCAGCCAGCGTTCGGCAATACGGATATCACGTATCATGCGGTTCACACCATCAGGTCCGAGCGAACCTTGCTGATCGGTTCCTTTCATGCGCCGGTCTATAGTGACATGCTTTTCGATGATCTCCGCACCCATACCTACAGCAACGATAGGGGCAGCAATACCAATGGTATGGTCTGAAAAACCAATACAGTATTGACCATAATGCTGTTTCAGATAAGAAATCGTCTTTAAATTCAGATTATCGGGCTGAGTGGGATATTGGGATACACAATGCAAGATAGAAATGTCATCATGATAGCGAGTGATAACTTCCAAAGCATCATCCAGTTCCTTCTTGCCTGCCATACCGGTAGACAGGATAATAGGTATCTTCGTTTCGGCCATTACTTCCAGCAACGGCAAGTTGGTAAGGTCACGGCTTGCCACTTTCAGGCGGTCGGGAGTGAAGAGCTTCAGCAAGGAGAGACAGCCTTTGGAACAAAGCGTTTCCACAAAATCGAGGCCTAAAGCCTTGGCATGCTTATAGACTTCCAGATGCTCTTCGTCCGTCAGTTCCAGGAAAGCGCGATGCTCGCCATAGGTGCGTCCGAAAGAATGGGGAGAATCATACGGACGGTTCATCTGCGAGTCCGTCAGTTCCTCATTCAGATCACGCTTGGTCAGTTTCACCGCATCCATCGGACGGAGTTCTATATTGAACACTTCTTCACGAACAGGGCGGGACACCAGGTCTACGATCAACTTGGCTATGTCGACGGAACCGTTATGGTTCTGTCCGATTTCTCCTATTATATAAGTACTCTTCATTGTTCTATCAAAATTAAGAGGGATGTAACAGAGTGACCTGTTATTTTTCGTTTTGGGCTATATTCTCCAGCATCTTGGCACGGTATTCAGGGTGCGATGCTACTAATTGCAACAGGGCATGAACACTACGATCCGTCTTTTCATAGAAAGTAGCATAAAGTTCTTGTAGCAGGGTAAAGTCTTCCATCGTATCGAGGGTGAAACGAAGATCGAAACGGGCCTCCAACTCGTCAGGCAAAGGAAGCAGACGTACCTTGAACTTTTCGGGATGTGTATAAAGATAGATGGTGACATGCTCGATGTAGAGTTTCTCTTGTGTGGAAACTGCCGCACGACGCAGAGCATTGATCGTTGTCAGCTCGGAATATAAACCCAAGTGAGATTTAATAGTAGGACGCCCGTCAGCAAAGCCATAGGCGATATAATCTGCCGGACAAAAGGCATGTTCGGCAAAGAAAGTATTGAAAGTTTCGGGACGCAGAAAAGGATTATCCGAACAAACACGGATAAAACGATCCACACCGAAGACTTCGGCAGCACGGATAAAGCGGTCGAGCACATTATCCTCATCACCACGAAAACTAAGGATGCCTGCCTGATGGGCTACTTCGGCAAGTACATCATCCTGCGGACGGTTGGTCGTGGCAAGTATGATACACTTATCCGGACAAGCCTGTTTGATATTGGCTATCAGAATGTCGATAATGCGCTGTTCGCCATAGAAAGGGAGCAGTATTTTATTGTGCAACCGGGTGGAACCGGTACGTGCCTGAATGATTATTCCATCTTTCATAGTTTCATCCGTTTAAAAGCATCGATATAAGAGCCGGGAGTAACGTTGATTACTTCCTTACCCAATTTGCGGGCGTAGGCTTCGAGAATAAAGTAGGACTTGAAGGCTACATGCATGTGATAAAGAATCGTATAAAGTCGTGCGCTGTTCAGATTCTCCTGCTTCACGGTGTCGGCCTGCGATTTGTTCTGGTCGTAGAAGTGCTTCTGGTGCATCAATACTACGTTATCATCTGTTACTGTGATTTCCGGCAACCAAGAATGATCGGCGCCTGCCAGATAAATCTTCCGGAATGGCAAACGCAACCCCATGGCAATAGAAGGTATCAGCACATTGTGCGGACGGGGAACACCCCATCCTTTACGGAAAATCCAGTTACAGAAACTCTGAAAGCCTTCAACAGGCGTAGTGTTATAAATATAGAGTTTGATATGAGGATTACCGGCCAATAAGGGTTGCCATTCTTTATCCTTCAGCGCACGGGCGGGAACAAAGAAATTCATATCCCAGGTAGTTTTCTCGGCCATTGTCTTGAAAAGCTGCACACGCTTCTCAGGAACAATCCAGAACAACGGATCGGCAATCAGATAAAGTTCAGGGCGGAGACGTTCGAACATAGGTGAGCTTACACAAAAGTTCACAGCCAGTAAAGTTTTTCCTTGTATGAAGTCCGCGGATTCTTCTACGGTACGGTTCAGCGAAGGGCCGTTAGCCAATATCAGCAACTCATCCGGATTGCTGAAAGAAGACGGTAAACGTGTACCCCACTTGGACTGCAACAGAATCTTCACTATACTGAGAAAGCACTGCCAGAGCTGTTCCAACCATTTCAAACCTTTTTCTCCCATATTCGTTGTCAAATGATAATAAAACTTCCTCTGCAAAGATAGATACTTTCGCCTTTATTGGCTAAAAAAACCGCGAATTTGTGGATATAAAGCGGTAAAAGCTGTACTTTTGCCAAAACATTCCGCAACATGAGAGTACTTATTATCAATACGTCCGAGAAAACAGGCGGAGCCGCCATTGCTGCCAGACGCCTGATGGAGTCGCTCTATACAGCGGGAACAGACGTGAAGATGCTCGTCCTTCACAAGGAAAGCCAATCGGAACAAGTAATTTCAGTAGGGAAAAACTGGCAAAAGAAATGCACCTTCTTATGGGAAAGACTGGTTATCTGGACAAACAATCTCTTCAGCCGGAAAAACCTCTTTACCGTATCCATAGCCAACACCGGCTTCAATGTAACCAAACTGCCCGTATTCAGGGAAGCTGATATCATACACCTCCACTGGATAAATCAGGGAATGCTTTCACTGGGAAACATACGGGAAATCATCGAATCAGGTAAACCCATTGTCTGGACATTGCACGACATGTGGGAATGTACAGCCATCTGCCACCATGCCCATACCTGCAGCCTGTTCAAAAGCGAATGCGGAAACTGTCCCTTTCTGCGTTTTCCTGGCAAAAACGACCTGGCACACCGGACATTCAAGAAGAAGCAGAAACTGTTCAATGCCACCAATCGACTGAATATCGTTGCAGTCAGCAAATGGCTCTCCTCACAAGTACAGCAAAGCACTTTGCTCAAAGAGAAGCCGATATCCGTTATTCCCAACACGCTTTCACTTGCCGACTTCCGGATTATGGACAAGGAACTGTGCCGCAAAGAACTGTCCCTGCCCGACAAACATATCATTCTGTTCGGAGCCGCCCGTATCGACGATCCTATCAAAGGAGTGGAATACCTGATTCAGGCAATCCGGCTATTGATTGAAAAGAAAGAATTCCCGCAAGAGAAACTCCATCTGGCCTTATTCGGCAGAATCAAATATCCGGAGAAACTATTCAGCACCCTCCCCGTCAGCTACACCTACTTTGGACGAATAGGTGATACGGACAAACTCTCACAACTGTACTCCGCTGCAGACGTCACCGTATCCGCATCCTTTTACGAAACATTCGGTCAGACATTAATCGAGGCACAAGCCTGCGGCTGTATTCCCGTGTCTTTCGGCAATAGCGGACAGGCCGACATCATCCGTCACAAGGAGAATGGTTTCTTAGCCGATTACCTCTCCGCCGACAGTCTGGCGGAAGGTATCCGATGGGGAATAACCGAAGCCCGAGCCACCCTGTCGGAAGAAAACATGCGAAACGAAGTTTCCGAAAAATATTCCGGTGAAGTCGTTGCCAAGCAATATCTCGACCTCTACCAGAACTTAATCAGAAGAAAGGTAACACAATGAGAATACTACTTATTAATACTACAGAGAAGATAGGCGGTCCGGCTGTAGCCGCCAGCCGCCTGATGGAAGCCCTGAAGAATAACGGCATCAAAGCCAAACTACTGGTGCGCGACAAACAAACCGAACAGATCACCGTAGTAGAATTGCCCCATAACCTGCGCATGGTATGGAAATTCGTATGGGAACGAATCATTATCTGGAAGGCCAATCACTTCAATAAAAGACATCTCTTTGCCGTAGACATAGCCAATACCGGTACGGATATCACCGCTTTGCCGGAATTCCAACAAGCAGACGTCATACATCTTCACTGGATCAACCAGGGAATGCTTTCTTTAAAGAACATCGAAAAGATTCTTGCTTCGGGCAAGCCTGTAGTCTGGACCATGCACGATATGTGGCCATGCACCGGCATCTGCCACTACTCCGGTGGATGCATGCATTACGAAGAAGAGTGCCATCATTGCCCTTTTATCCATAACGGAAGCAGAAAGAAAGACCTCTCCCACCGTATATTTCTTAAAAAACAGAAACTATACGAAGGACGCCACATCAATTTCGTTGCCTGTAGTCATTGGCTGGAAGAACGTGCCAAGAAGAGTGCCCTTTTCAGCGGACACGTCATTACGAATATCCCTAATCCCATCAACACCAACCTCTACAAGCCTCATAATAAAAAGGCAGCACGGGAGAAGTGCATGCTTCCGCAAGACAGTAAACTGATTCTGTTCGGTTCGGTGAAGATTATGGATACCCGCAAGGGGGTAGATTACATGATTAAGGCGTGCAAACTGCTGGCAGAGAAATATCCGGAGTTGAAAGAACAATTGGGCGTCGTGGTCTTCGGTAACCAGTCGCAACAAATACAGAACATGTTGCCTTTCAAGGTTTATCCGCTCGCTTTCGTCAGCAACGAGCATCAGTTGGTAGATATTTACAATTCCGTAGACCTCTTCGTTACCCCATCCCTGGAAGAAAATCTACCGAACATGATTATGGAAGCCATGTCCTGCGGCATACCTTGCGTAGGTTTCAACGTAGGCGGCATACCGGAAATGATAGACCATCTGCACAACGGCTATGTGGCACAATATAAATCGGTTGAAGACTTCGCCAACGGCATCTACTGGATACTCACCGAACCGGAATACGCCACCCTCGCCGAACAAGCCTGCCGGAAAGCTGTTTCCAATTATTCGGAACGCGCCATTGCCAAGAGATACATTGACGTTTACAACAAAATAACCGGAAGACATGCATAATCGCCTTACGCCCAAGTTCAGCATCATCACCGTGACTTACAATGCCGAAGCCGTATTGGAAGACACGATACTAAGTGTGATCTCCCAAACCTACCACCACATAGAGTACATCATTATAGATGGTGCTTCCAAAGACCGCACCCTCTCCATTGCCGAAAGGTATCGTGACCGCATTACGCAGATCGTCAGCGAACCGGACAAGGGACTGTACGACGCCATGAACAAAGGCATCAACCTGGCAACCGGTGACTATCTTTGTTTCCTCAATGCCGGAGACAGTTTCCACGAAGATGACACTTTGCAGCAGATGGTACATACCCTGGGAATTGGTGAGCTGCCGGACGTAATTTATGGTGAAACGGCTCTGGTTGATAAAGAAAGGCACTTCCTCCGTATGCGCCGCCTCTCCGCTCCCGAAGTGCTGACGTGGAAGAGTTTCAAGCAAGGGATGCTTGTTTGTCATCAGGCTTTCTTCGCTAAACGAGACCTGGTTGTACCCTACGATATGCAATACCGCTTCTCTGCCGACTTTGATTGGTGCATCCGCATCATGAAAAAAGCACGGACGTTGCACAACACGCACCTCACGCTTATCGATTATCTGGAAGAAGGCATGACCACGCAGAATCAGAAAGCCTCCTTACGGGAGCGCTTCCGCATCATGGCGAAACATTACGGGCTGGTAAGCACCGTAGCACATCATGCATGGTTTGTATTGCGGATGATATTAAAGAAATAAAACTCAAAGTAAGCCTCACACTTTGCACCTAATACAGTGCTAGAGTTGTGCCACAGCCTTGGCACAGCTTTGCCATCGCTTTGGCAAGATTATGCCATGCCTATGGCACAACTGTGCCAAAACGATGGCAAGATATGGCAAAAGCTTCAGTCTATAGAACACACACAGGGAGTTAGTGAAGAATCTCTGTCTTCAGCTCTTTCACCCCTTCCGAAGCTCCTTTCTGAATGACATGTATCTGCCTCATCGAGTGCGTATCCACCGGTTTCGGATCAATCAGATACACCTCTGCCGTTCTCGGTACATAATTCAGCAAACCTGCTGCCGGATACACATTCATCGAAGTACCTATGATTACAAAGATATCCGCCTTTTCCACATAGCCGATAGCCGTTTCTATCTCCGGCACAGCTTCACCAAACCAAACTATAAACGGACGCAACTGAGAGCCATCGCCTGCCTTGTCACCCATCTTCACTTCATACTCTTCCGGTTTCAACTCTCTTACATAACGGGGATTATAAGGATCACGGCTCGAACAAACCTTTGTCAACTCACCATGCAAATGAATGACGTGCGTACTTCCCGCACGCTCGTGCAGATTGTCCACATTCTGCGTAACTACCGTCACATTAAAGTCTTTTTCCAACTCGGCAAGCCCTGTGTGTCCTGCATTCGGTTCCACATCCAGCAATTGTTTACGGCGCTCGTTATAGAAGTTAATCACCAACTCCGGATCACGTATATACCCTTCGACACTGGCAACCTGCATCACCGGATATTTATCCCACAGTCCGCCTGCATCACGAAACGTACTGATGCCACTCTCGGCACTCATTCCGGCACCGGACAAAATCACTAAATTCTTCTTCATTGCCAAATCTCCTTTCTATTTATCGCAGTTTCTTTCCTACAAAAATACAGAAGATTGCCGAAGTTACCACAGATATAAGAAAATTTAAATCCTAAAAGCATAAATCATTCAAATAAAACCCTTACTTTTGCAACTTGTAATTTTGCAACTGATTGAAAGATACATCACTTTCAGTCTCAACCCAAAAGATATATGGATAAATTCAGTTACGCTATCGGCCTTGGAATAGGTCAAAATTTATTAAGCATGGGTGCAAAAGGCATCGAAGTAGATGACTTTGCACAAGCTATCAAAGACATATTAGAAGGAAACAAAACCGCTATCTCGCATGCAGAAGCCCGCGATATAGTGAACAAATACTTCGCCGAACTGGAAGAGAAAATGAATGCCGCCAGCATAGAACAAGGCAAACAATTCCTAGAAGAAAACAAACAACGTCCGGGTGTTGTTACCCTGCCAAGCGGTTTGCAGTACGAAGTCATCAACGAAGGCAACGTAGGCAAATATGCAAAAGCTACCGACCAGGTGAAATGCCACTACGAAGGTACACTGGTTGACGGAACTCTGTTCGACAGTTCTATCCAGCGCGGACAACCTGCCGTGTTCGGTGTAAACCAGGTAATCCCCGGTTGGGTAGAAGCTTTGCAGCTCATGCCCGAAGGTGCCAAATGGAAACTCTACATTCCTTCCGACCTGGCATACGGTGCACAAGGTGCAGGCGAAATGATACCGCCTCACAGCACACTGATCTTCGAAGTAGAATTACTTGAAATATTATCCCAAAAATAAAAAATAAACAGTAAAAGCAAAATGAAAAAAGTAACATTGATCATGGCTCTTGCAGTAGGCGCAGGTTTAGCTTCCTGTACTGCACAAAGCCCGAAAGCAAATTTGAAAACAGAAGTTGACTCATTGTCTTATGCCATCGGTATGGCTCGTACAGAAGGTTTAACTCAGTATCTGATGCAACAAGGTGTTGATACTACTCAGATGGCTGAATTCATCAAAGGTTTCAACGAAGGCGCTGCTAAGACCAGCGAAAAAGACCTCGCTTATATGACTGGTATGCAAATCGGTCAAATGGTAGGCAAACAATGGGTAGAAGGTTTCAACCAACAAATCTTCGGTAGCGACTCTACTCAGACTATCAGCCGCGAAAACATGCTGGCAGGTTTCATTGCAGGTATCACAGGTAAGACTGGCGTCATGACTAAAGAAGCTGCAACAACTTACATGCGCGAAGGTATGGAAAGCATCAAAGAAAAAGCTTTGGCAGTTAAGTATGCTGATAACAAAGCTGAAGGTGAAAAATTCCTCGCTGACAACAAAGGTAAAGAAGGTGTTGTAACTACTCCGAGCGGCCTGCAATACAAAATCATCACCAAAGGTACAGGTGAGATTCCTGCTGACACCAGCAAAGTGAAAGTAAACTACAAAGGTACTTTAATTGACGGTACTGAGTTCGACAGCTCTTACAAACGTAACGAGCCTGCAACTTTCCGTGCTAACCAAGTTATCAAAGGTTGGACAGAAGCCCTCACTATGATGCCTGTAGGTTCTAAGTGGGAACTTTATATTCCTCAAGACCTGGCTTACGGTGGCAGAGAAACTGGCGGTCAGATCAAACCGTTCTCTACTCTGATATTCGAAGTAGAACTCGTTGGCATCGAAAAATAAATATCGGCTGAAGATTTCTTCTTCACCCGCATGAACTTAGCGGACGAAACGGATGTAAACAAAAACATCTGCTTCGTCCGCTTCTTTTTTACTCTTTCCCTATTTTTTCCTCCATTTTTATAGAGAAATTAAAATAAAGTCCTATATTTGCTTACTATTTGATAAAAACAAGAACTTACATAAATTGATATTATGGAAAAAATAGACAATCTTGACCGGCAGATTCTGGAAATCATCTCTCAGAATGCCCGCATTCCTTTCAAAGATGTAGCTGCTGAGTGTGGCGTATCACGTGCTGCCATTCATCAACGTGTACAACGTTTGATTGATTTAGGCGTTATTGTCGGCTCCGGTTATCATGTGAACCCCAAATCTCTGGGATACAGAACCTGCACGTATGTAGGTATCAAGCTTGAGAAAGGTTCCATGTATAAATCAGTGGTTGCCGAAATGGAGAAGATACCGGAAATCGTAGAATGCCACTTCACCACAGGTCCTTATACAATGCTGACGAAGGTTTATGCACGCGATAATGAGCACCTGATGGACTTGCTGAATAACAAAATGCAGGAAATTCCGGGCGTAACCGCTACTGAAACGTTGATTTCACTGGAGCAAAGCATCAAAAAGGAAATTCCCATTTGCCCGGAGAAATAACAGATAGTTTATGGAATTCTTAAACGAATATCATCTTTCGGGACTGTTCATCGGCATTTGTACTTTTCTTATCATCGGGTTGTTTCACCCTGTGGTAGTAAAGGCCGAGTACTATTGGGGTACCAAGTGCTGGTGGATTTTTCTTGTACTGGGCATCGGAGGCGTCGCTGCTTCACTTTGCGTAGAAAATATCTTGGTTGCTTCCCTCTTAGGTGTATTTGCTTTTTCCTCGTTCTGGACGATCAAAGAAGTTTTCGAACAGGAAGACCGCGTAAAGAAAGGATGGTTTCCCAAGAACCCCAAACGTACGTATAAGTTCTAAAAACAAAGCAGCAAACAGTATATTTTACCCGAAAGGTTTGCATATTTCAACTGAATATACTATTTTTGTGCCCGCTATCCGATAGGATAACACCGGACTTGTAGCTCAGTTGGTTAGAGCAACAGACTCATAATCTGGAGGTCCCTGGTTCAAGCCCAGGCTGGTCCACAAAGTATAAAACAAAGAAATCCAAGCCGTTACAAGTCACATTGTAGCGGCTTTTTTTATTGCACGCGGAAGGCCTTGCACACAATTTGCACACAACCTCTGAACCAATGATAAACTCGACACACCAGTAAATACTAGCCCTTTCCTTCTTGTATCTTCCTTTTATGATAGATTATCCTATGGAACGAGGTTCTTGAACATAAGTTGCTCGCGTCTTGAAAAAGAAAGAGGGATAAGCTACACACCGGTAGTTATCCCTTCTCTCCTTAAGAATTATTCTTTGCCGAGGTAATGAACCCATACTCTGCTGCTATTTCGAATAAGCGATCACTATTATAGTGATACATTCCCACCAGCATAACAGAATATTTATTATCTGTTTCATTATATTCATAGTTAGGGTAAAAGCTACTGACCTTGTGAAACAATACCCTACCCTCTTCAGCAAATAAATTACTGATAATATAACCGATAGCAATCCAATCATCGTAATAATAAGTAATATCTACTTGATTTCTGATTACTTCGTTCAAGACCCTCTCAACCTTTTGCTTTTTCGTCAAAGGCGTACCACTTGTCAATATCAAGTTACTTGGACGCAGAAAACTATCTATTATATTGGGAATATGAAGAACTTGTGGTTTTGGCGGCTTACTTTTATTTTTTCGCTTTGATCCATGTATGCATTTTGACACCTCCACCTGCTTCTTAAGCTTGTAGTCTGATGCATTTCTATTAATATAAGGATTTTCATCATGCGAATAGAAACGTAACCGGCATTCATCGCTACAACTGGAATCAATGACAATTCCCATTTCATAAAAATCCTCCTTAAGTGCATTGAAAAAAAGATTATGTTTTGTATAATCTGTATAAGGAATGATACAAAACAAACCTTTACCACCAGCAGATAAGCCACAATACATAATATAGGGCAACTTGCTTAAGCGTTTTTTGAGATCTTCCATATCAGATATTGATGGATTATCTTTGCCGTCAATATCAATACTAATCAAATTTGTATAGCTCTGAATTTTATCGCTTCGCCTTTCTGAACAAACACAACTAACAGTAATAGCAGGAAGAAGTTCTTTTATTTTTCTCCGTTTGGATGGATCAGTTTCTCTTCTAAGCTCCTTGACCAAAGGCGTATATGCACTTGTCATTAATAGCCAGTCCCATAAGTGTACTATTCCACTAGTATATCTACTATTTGCACTGTCAAACATTGACACTTTTATAGTTGCATTCATTTTTCGCTGTCTAAGATATTATTCACCAATAAATTATCCGAAGAATTATTGACGTTATGTTTCAAAAAAACATGGACATGCCCTCCACTACCACATCTTTCTTTAATAAAGCCTAGGCTTTTAAGGCGTGTTGAAAACTCCTTTCTACTACGCACACCCATTAATCCATGTAACCTACAATATGCCTCATACTCCTCCATGATCTCACTAAATAACCTCTTATCTTCTTTAGAATTTGAAGGTACATACTGTTTTTCTTCAATAAATTGAGCTACACTATCCGAATCATACCTCATTTCATCCAACAATTCTTTTGCTTTTGGAGAATCTGTGAAGTTCTGTTGTTTCAATAATCTTTCTAAGCCTTCAAGTACCCAATTAAATATGCCACTCAATTCTTTTGAGATGATTCTTTTTGACAAATTCTTATCTTGTTGTTTATCAGGAATAATAACATCAAAACTCAGAATGATAAACCGCCGCAAATAAGCGTGCGTAAATTCAATATTACTTGGAAACTTATTTGTGTTAAACATAAACTTCCCATAATTTCGAAGAATAAATGGATGCCCATAAGGTGAGCGGGCATCAATGGGTTCATTACTGATAAGTTTCTTAAATAAATCAGGATTTATATTCTTTCCACCTAATTCGGAAGAATAATTTAATAGATAATCAGCCAGTTGAGCTCTAAAATAGCCATTTTCGTTACACAAATTACTAATTGTATAGGAACAAGTATTCTGTTCTCCCAGCAATGCTTGAACGATTTCAAAGATAACTGACTTTCCATTACTTCCTTCACCTTTTAAAATCAAACATTTTTCCAGTTTCAGATGACGTATGAAAATATACCCCAGATATTCAGCGAGAATCATTTGGGACTCTTTCTCAGGTAAAACTTGATTCAAGAATTTCTTAAAATCATCACATTCTGCTTCAGGATTATATTCAAAAGGGAGCTGGTATTTAAAGAAATCCCGTTTGTCAAAGCCTCTCAATTCCCGTTTGTCTTTTGAAATAACAAATGTTCCATTTTTAAGGTTGATTTTTACTCCATCTTTTTTCTCATTTAAAGAAGGAACAAGAGTACAAAGGCTGACAAATTGATTGTACAGTTTTTCAAGATTTTTATTCAATCTCATTGAATAATAATTGAAGCCAGTCTTTGTTGAAACAGCAGCAAGAAATTCCTTCAAAAGTGGGCGGCTTATGACTTCCCAATAACAACCATTATAAATATAAGGCAGCACGCTATCCGGTTCGACACCTATACCTAATTCAAATTCATCAGCATGGGCCAATAATTCTTCTATTAATATTATATACTTGATGTCTTCTTCAGGCTCATAACCCGCAAGCTCAGATTCTAATTTTACCCTTTCTTTTCCATCCTTTTCCGTTTTCAATTTCTCACGCAACTCCGCTATTATGCTTAATTTTTCATCATTTTCAAGATTATAAATAACAGCATAATCTATTTTTGAGATTATATCTATCATTTTTTTCAAAGTTTCTTCTTTCTGCACCTGCAACAGAATATCTCTGACATAGCGTTTTTGACCTTGCGCTGTTTTATACGGGTGATTTACCATTGGTATATTATTACTTGACATAGTTTTTTCTCCTTATTATTTATGTTGAGCCGATTTAATAATTAGTTGGATAGATTGGTTTGAAAGATTTCGGCTCATTTTCTCTCTTTCTCCAATCCGGTTGTTTAACCATTCGCTGAGTTCTGTTGGCAAGAAGTATAATTTACGTTCTATCCTATGACATGGAATATCATTCACTTGCGTCATTTTATAAAGCTTTGATGAGCTCATAACATATCCCATTCTTTTAAGGTAGCGTAAAGCTTGCTCCTTATCTAAATATTTGGGAATTTCTTCCGGCTTCTCTATCCTTTGAATTAATAACTCTTTCACCTCTCTAATCTCCGAAATCAAATAATCAATTTGTTCCGGTAAAGTGTCATAAGTGGTTCTTTTTGTTTCCATGATTTATTCTTTTTAGTTCCATGGGGGCAAAGGAACAGCTAAATCAGGTGTACGAAAATGTGTATCAGTGTATGTTTACTAAGGAGAGTGTTAGTTTGTGTTTTCTGGTGTTTTGAGAAGAAAATGAAGAATTATCTGTATTTTTGTAGCTGAATAAAAGAAGAAAGTAATATGAAAAATCCACCTGCGGAACTAGATTCTCTCAAAAAAGAAATAGAGGATAAATTCAATATTTATCCGGAAACTAAAAATGACTATATCACTTTAGCATTTCAAATTAATAAAAAACTTAAAGATTTAGGGCAAAGAGGGAGCACCAATGCTCCAGAATCAATTAGTGAAGAAAGTATTTATAAAGTATGGGGATATAGAAAAAACAATGATGCCATTATCTCTGTCAAGGTCTTGGGTATTTTAGCGCGCAGCATCGGCTATGCGAGTTGGAACAAATATGTGGAGGATTGTAAAAAGAACGAAGTATCTAAATCTTTCACACCAGAACTCATTGATAGGGTTTCCAAGTTTTTCAGACCAGAACTCATTAATGTGTCACAAATACGAGTAGATGAGGAAGTGACAGTTGGCTGGCCTCCGTATAAGTATGCTATATTGAAATGTAAAGATGATTACGAATTTGAAATCATTGAAGCGAATAACACGAAAAACGAAGTTGGATTCATTTTTCTTACTACAGGATTTCACATATCACCCATTAAAAAAGAAAATTCTTTTCCAGACATCATCTTTGAACCTTATTATGATGATATTGAAGGGGAAAACTGGACATTAAAAGACTTAACAACAATACCTGAAAAATATTATTTATAAAAAAGTGAATAAAGTGAGTGAAGTGAAGTGTTTTTCTATAATAATGTATATTCTTCAATATGAGAAATAAATAAGATATAGAATCTATACATTTTCTTAAAATATAGTTCACTTCACTCACTTTATTCACTATGTAAGACTTTTCTACTTATAGTTTATTCTTCCATATTTGAATTTTATTTTGCTGCTTTATACCGAGTATAGGCGTAGGGAAAAAGAGCGATACAGGAGACGAAAGCAGCCTCATTTTTGGTGTTGAGAAATAATAGCTTCGTGTCTATTTGGAAGAAAAAAGAGTATGCAAAAATCTGTTTATTTTCGTGATAAATCTATTGCTCTTTGGGGATTCCATATTGCCCTCCCCCAGCAGTAACCATCTCGGATTAATATCGGGGAAAGCAATCAATATCTTTTGGATGTCCCAGATAGACGGATATTCATTCCCAAATAAAATATTCATTATTGCAGCAGGAGCAATACCGGTCCTTTCCCAGAATTCTGGAACAAAGGTTGCTTCATGTCCTGCTATCAGCCTTATACGTTCTTTTATTCCACAATTTAAAACATCCCAAAAGACAAAAGGCAAATGAATATTTTCCAATCTCACAGCCTCTTTAAATAAAGGAGCTATTTCAAGCGGAGTATGTTTGGATATACCGCAACCAATTTCCGTAACCAAAAAAGTTTGTCCCGGGTATTGTTCTGCATATATCAGGAAATCGGCAATGTACTTCTTGAAATCATCAAGATTTTTAGAAGGCATCGCATAGGTTCTGCCTTGTATTCCTACCGGCTGTCCCATGATAGCACCGAATTGTCTTGCCATAGATGCGGCATTTCCTTTATGCACACCGTGTGGATTGGAACCGAACACGAATATTTCATTCTCTTTCAGTTCCGTAATGTTGTAAGGGGTAATTCTGTTATTCATAATTTTCAAAGTTTGATACATAAAAAAATCCCCTCACTGCACATACAATGAGAGGATTCCGTTAAACACAAATTCTCTAATATTTTATAGAAAACAAAGTTTCGATATACGAAAGAGAACATGAAGTAATATTCTCTTTCTGAGTATTCAAATCATATTTCATTATATAATAATCAGAGCCATAATCACTACTTGCCCAACATATCTCATTGGATTGCTCCAAGTACACCGGATTAAATATATACCGATTCGAGACTCCTAAGGTGCTCACCGTTTCTAAAGTTGACGCATTAATCTGTTTAATTGTTGTTTTGTTTTCTTCCGTTTCAAGCAGTAATATCTGCTTGCCAGTATTCAATGTTTGAAGCCAGATGTTAGATTGGCGATTTCTTATCATTTTGATATCTCCTGTTCTGATATTCAATGAAATCAAGCATTCGGAAGTATCTTCTTCTCCTTCAAACTGAATAGCGCCAGTAACTAAGACGCATTTTGTTTCGGCATCATAATTGAATAACAAATTATCATCTTCGCAATAGAACTTAACAACTTGCTTACCTGCAACTAATTGAGTGGTCGGATATGTTTTAATAATCGCATTCTTTCCATTCTTTCCAAATTGTATTATCTCGAAACCTTTTTCCCAGGAGCACTCTACTCCGCAGAGACTCCCCTCAATCATCCCAATAGATTGCCCCGCTGCATCATTGGCAAATTTATTTAGCCAGTCTGAGCAAATGACTTGTTCTTCATTGATTTTCAGATCATAGCTGCATAGGCTTACTTTATCGGATGAATCTATTCTTTGAAAGTAATAGACTTTTCCGTTGCCGTTAGTTCCAGGCAAGGCAAACTTTATCACGTCCCCTTTCTTTAAATCGCTTTTCTTTTGTAATTCATCATTTCCCTGAATATATTGATAAACAGAAGGAGATTCTTCAATTCCCCCAATCACATACATATACTCTTTCAACTGATCTAAGTTTTTTTCTTCGATATAAGCAGAGCCTAAAGTTTGTGTTTTACCATCCTGCTTCAAAAGAATATCGCATTGACCAGAGACTTTCGGAGCAATAAAGGAGATACCATTATCTGACACCGAAATAATTTCAGCTTTAAATTCGACCGGATTATCTGCTTTAGTCTTGACAGAAGAATGAAACCAAATTTCACTGCTACCCGTGAACCCCTTTCCATAAACAGCAATCATCTGTCCGGGAACAATAGGGTTCGATGTACCGGATGTAGGTACTTCTATCTCTTTTACAAGGGTGACTTCTCCCGGCATATCTTCATCATTGGAGCTACACCCTGCAAACGAAAAAATATCATAGCCAATCCGGCTATGATACTTCTACCAATGAACTTATTCATTATTTCTTTTTCAAGGTTATTTTTTCACCTTCAAGAGAGAACGTCATATCAGTTTTAGTTATCTGACCTTTGATTGCAGTTCCTTCATAGCTTGAAGTGAAATTTCCATTTTCAGCATTGTAATCGTACTTTAAAGCTGCGTTATCTACATACACAGTGCCGCTTTTACTTGTGATTTTCAATGCCAAATCAGTTTTGCTTGTCAGTTTGATTTCGTAGCTGTCTTGCTTTGTATTTGCTCCAGTCCAAATACTATTCACAAGTTCTTCCGCAGTATAATAAGGTGAAGGCTCATCCTTATCATCATCGTTACCACATGAAACAAAGTTCAGACACAACACAACCATCACCAAAGAGGTTGCCAACATTCTTAATGTTTTCATTTTCTATAAAAGTTTTTTGTTTCTTCCCAGCCTCAAAGAAGAGTTCATAAAATGCGAAAGCGTGAGGACTGCTAACTCATTTTATACGACGGGCTCTGGTAAGACCTTGAACTAAAATAAGCAGCAGCCTCACGCCATATACAGATATGACGCGAGACATGCTAACCTATCTCGTTCTACTTTAGTTTACCAGACTTTGTCGTAGAGAATCAGTTAGACACTTTCGTGTACTTTTAATTTCTAATATGTCCGCCATGTTGCCATGACGGAACAAAATTAGATAAAATCCAGTACTTTACAAAAGTTTTGTCTCTTTAAGAGACTGCTGCGGTTACAAAATTACTTAATCTTCTTCATTGAGTATCTCATCTATCGCAAATTCGTGGAGTTCATTCGCTAACTCCATCTCTTTGAGTTGAGTTTCTTTCTTTTGGAAATAAGCATCGCCAAGACCTTTTGCTTCTAAGTCCTTGTCAAACTTATCAAGTATTTCATCTGAAATAGCTTCTTCATCGTCTCTTTCAGCAGATTTGATTAATGAATTCATCATATCTTCAATACTATAATCGCCAGTAAGTTTTGAACCATCCTCTAACAACAAGGATTCATGTTCTTCAATAATGACTGGCTCTGACTCTTCTTGTGGAGTCTCTTCGATTTCAACCTTAGGTTGTAACTTTGCTTTCTTGGTTGCAGTCTTTTTAACCGTTGATACCTCAGTAACTACCGGTTGTTCTTCTTGGGCTTTTTTCTTTCGCGTCATAATATTATTTTTTATTACATTTACTAAAACCCCGAATGCTTGAATTTTCGGATATTATATATATCCTCATTTTTGCCGGAATATAAAAGAAAAAGGTATTTTAACTATATCCTTAAACCAATTTAAGCTATCGCACCGGTAATTTAGTTAAAAAGTAGCCCGATTCTCCACTAAACAAGAGAACCGGGCAACACATAGAAACAACTCAGCATAGAGCCCTATAAGCTACAAAAATGAGGTCAGAAGGGCTGTATTCTTGTCACGTTCTTCTCTTTCAAAACTAGCCAGATAGGCTTCAGTAGTCCTCTGGTCCGTATGTCCCAAAGACTCACTTATGTAGGAGATATTGGCTCCACTACGTTTCAAAACAGTTGCGAATGAATGACGGGCTGTGTATGTCGTAATGACTCCAATACCCAATTCTTCACCAATCAACTTCATTCGTTTGTTGATTCGCTTAACGACATCACGTGTTACCGCTTTCTTTTCAACGGCAGTTTCATTTCCTTTCAAATAAGGGAATATATAATTTTCGGCCAAAGGTTCGTTCCCCCACTTATCAATGATTGCTTGTAACTGCGGAGAAATGACAACACGTATCTCTTTTCTATTTTTAGTGGTGCGTACTGTTTTCTGTCTTACATAGTTAATTTCCCCATCCACAATATCAGAGAATTTCAAGTTTAGCATATCTGTTGGATTAATACCATTGCACAGATAAATAAACATCCAAAGATCTTTATACCTGTTGGTGGCCTCATTCTCACTCAGGTAGTCAAAGATTGCTTTGAGTTGCTTCTTGGTCAATCCTTTCTTTCTTCCAGTCCCAGTTTTTATTTCATACTGCCCTTTTCCAAAAGGATATTGCGATTCTTTGATAAACCCAGCTCTCTTAGCTTCATTCATCAAAGTACGTATATTCCTCATGTGCATACCGATTGTTGAGATGCTCCTTGAACTCGACCATAAACGCTCGCATCTTAGTAACCACTCAACTGTAATAGCATTGAATGGAATATTTTTGCCCCCGACTTCTTCAACCATCACTAATGTTGTTTGATAAAACTGCATTGTTCCGATTCGTTCTTCATCCTTTAACTCCTCAATCTTTGCGCGAATTGCACTATTCAGAGTGTCGCCTGTCGCTTTTCCTAAACGTAGGTTGAGTGTGTTGAAAGAAAATGTTCCCTTTTCTGCAAGTGCTTCTACATTTATACGAACCAAAGAGAAACTACTTTCAATAGCTTGTTTTATTTTCCTGTTTTCCGAGGACTTGCTTTCAGGGAGTTTCTCCCATTCTTGCTTTGTCATACAAATGCCAGTAGAGTAATACTTTGGTTTCCTTTGATAGTAAACCTTGATTTTAACGGGATATTTACCTTCTTTGTTTATTGTACGGGAATCGAGCACCGTAGAAACTACGATGCCATCTTTTGAATAATTATGCATGATGTTTTGGATTAACCGAAAGCGGAATTGCCTGCGGTTTACTATATATCCTCTTTTTAGTGGAAATATAAACGTTTTAAACCCTTTTGAATATTGGTTTTCAAGTAGTTTAGACTTCTACTTTAAAAGGGTTAAAAACAATATATAAGAGATAATTAACATCTAATATTCTAAAAAGAAGCAATACAAACATACGAAATATTACAGCTATATATGCTATCACTAGAAGCATAAAATATATAAATATTTAAGCAAATAATAACTATTTCTAGCCAATATATAAACACTTCTATTTCTATAACATTGAATAAATCTAAAAAAACACCTAATGATTTTATCATAAATAATCATCCAAATAAAAGAGTAGATATCGTATATTCATTATTCACAACACATATGAATATACAATCATTCATAAAATAGATAGCTCTCAATAATTAAGTTGCAATATAATTATTATATTTGCATATATAAAATAAGAAGTTTATGCAAAACAACTTTTCTCATATCAATAGAATTTACATGAATAGGCTATTCAATTACAAAAACGTCAATTGGAGTTTGTTCGATGATGTTAATATATTAGGAGGAATCAATGGTAGTGGAAAATCTACTATATTGAAGATTGCTTACCAAATATTGAATACTGGATATCTTTCTGAAGAATTGATATCTACCGTTGATAGTATTGAGATATATTTTACAAATTCCGTACGTTTTTTATGGAAAAAAGAGAAAGTAGATTCATTAGAATACGTTCGAGAAGAAGGATTTGAATATTTTGGGAACAACAAAATTGGAGATGATGGAAAGATCATAATCCAAAAAATAAGAATTGAAGATGATAATAATGTTACTTACCTTTTCAATGAGGTTAGAAATAATCTAAATATCTACTTTATAAATTCTTACGAACAAACTTTATTGAAAAATGAAGAATTATCTGCTATAGCAGAAAACCTAAGAACATACTTAGACGTTTTAATTTTCAAACAAATATATCAAAGGAATTCGAAATTAGTTAATGTTTACGAACAAGTAAAAGAGTCCGTCGACCAAATTGACATGAATAACATTCAAGAACAGGTCAAAAAGAATGTTATGGATGACAATGAAATCAAGTTGCTAATATCATCTCTCATGAAAAAAAAGGAAAATAAAGAAATTGATGATGAGGATATTATAAAAACTTTTGATATAGACCAAGACGGTATCTTTAAAAATAAGCTAGGCTACTATATAGAAAAGGCTCTCACTGATTTAGTTGCACAAAAATCAAAGAAATTACTATTAGCAGAATCACAATTATGGGACATATATGAAATTATGGAACAGTTTTATAACTCATCTCTCACAGTTGAAAAAAATCCACTCTTTACTTTTAAATGCAAAGATAATTCAATTATAGACTTTACACATTTGTCCACTGGTGAAAAACAATTATTATTGATTCTACTAATGGTATTTAATACAGAAAAAAAGGAGTGTGTTTTCTTTATGGATGAACCTGACTTATCAATGCATGTTGACTGGAAGGAGAAATTTGTCACAACATTACGAAAGATTAATCCTAATATGCAGTTAATCATTGCAACACATGCTCCAAGCTTGATAGAAGGTTGGTTTGACAAAGTAAAAGAAGTTTGTGAAATATCTCAAGACATTGATTAATGGGAAGTGGATTAATTCAAAATTATAGTGCCAAATATATACAACAGGCTAATACTCTAACGAACCGTCCTCAAAGAATAAAAGTAATGGTTGAAGACGATGTAGACATTAGATTCTGGCATGATATTCTTACCGCAAATAGTACGGGACACGATTTCCAAGTCATTAGCTATTACAATATGAATGGAACATGCTCAATAGTAAGGGGTAAAGATCACATATTGCAGAAAATAAATTTAGGAGAGGGGCTAAGAGCAGGAGTAGATAGCGATTACGACTATCTATTACCTGATTTAAATATTAACTCCGCTATTATTAACGCTTCTTCATATGTATTACACACTTATACATACTCTATTGAAAACTACCTTTGCCATCCTGATGTATTAGGAACTGTATGCGTTAATTTAACAGCAGAATATCCATCTTTTAATTTCCATCAATTCTACATTAAGCTATCTAATATAGTATACCCTTTATTTGTTTGGTCTCTTTTTTTAGAATATATAGACAAAGACAATATAAGGAAGAAATTTCCTAGAAATCTTTTTATGCAAATATTGAGGAGTGATAAGATAGCGACAAACAATAATGGTCAAGAGATTATTGATGATATTAACATAAAAGTTAATATTGCACTTAAAGATTTGAAGAATAGATACCCCCATTATGAACTTGGGATGAATATATTTCAGAAGACTTTAGCATCATATGGTATTAATACTAATAATACTTATTTATTTATTCATGGCCACGCATTATTTAATTTAGTCGTTGATAATATTCTATTGCCAATATGCAAGCAATTAAGAAGTAACCATAAGAAAAATATCTATTCATCTAATGCTTCCAAAGAAGATATTGAGAATAGGATTCAACGATACGATAAACAATATGGATTTGTTGGAACTAACGAGAAAGACTACATCGAGAAAGAACTAAATAAATGCTTCTTATACAAAAATTATCCATGTAATCCTTATTATAAAATGATTGACTTAATAGCACATATTTAAATTTGCACACAATTTGCACACATCTCAAGAAAAGAAAGGAAAAAGGAAGATACTACTTAAAAAAGAAATATTATCTTCGCTATTGGAAATTAAGTCTTTAAGTAAGAATATGTGTGATAGTGAAAAGGATTGAAAGTCATATATTTGCGACTCATAATCTGGAGGTCCCTGGTTCAAGCCCAGGCTGGTCCACACTAAGAATAAGGTTGCAACTTCTACTAATTGCAACCTTATTTTTTTTATAAGTTTAAAGTGTTACAAACACTTTTGCATAAAAGACTTTCCTTTCCGCACTAATTTCAACAAGCAAATGAGAGCTTTATTGATATTGATCTTATCTGGTACGATTCTACTTGGATGCAGTAAGCAGAATCAATATAATACAAACAATCTGTCTGATGCGCTCTATGGTTTTGAACACATTCAAGATAGTGCCCGCACCAAAGTATGGTGGTTTCATGGAGAAACCGAAACAACCAAGGAGGGAATAACAGCTGACCTCGAAGCATTCAAAAAAGCGGGAGTGGGAGGCGTTGTGTACTACGATCAATCACATGGAAAAGCCGAAAATGCACTGCCCGGTTTTTCGGAAAAGTGGTGGGAAATGCTGAGGTTCTCAGCCGAAGAAGCTCAAAGGTTAGGACTGACCTTCGAAATACATATTTCTAATGGGTTTGTAGCCGGTGGCCCATGGATTACCAATGAAACAGGCATGAAAAGACTTGCTGCAAGCGAGCTTCTTATTGAAGGCGGACGCCTCTTCGAAGGCAAACTTGAGGCGCCTGTCAACCAATATAACTTCTGCAAAGATGTGGCAGTATTAGCCTTCCCGGTAAATGAAGAAACCGGCACTTCCCGAACCGAAAAGATAAAAATATCATCTAACCTAACTGGAATCGACCTTGACAACATATTTGCTGCAAAACCTAAATCTCTAACCCAAATACCTGCCACCAAAGATGGAAGCGTATATATCAATATGGAATTTCCGGACGATTTTACAGCAAGAAGCATTAGCTACGAAGTACGTCCGCAAGGAAAAGCAACGACTAGTGCAACCAATATTCCCGGCTCTCCCGCCGAAACATTCGTAGGTACCGGTTATCGTATTCTTCCGGACCTGGGGCAACTGGAAGTATCCGAAGATGGCATAAACTACAAAACGGTTTGTAACTTAAAACCTATCTATCGTGCCCATGAAAGCTGGCGACAGAAAACAATCTCATTCAATGCAGTAAAAGGAAAGTATTATAGGCTCAACCTTCACAGCTGGTGGGATGATGAAATGCGTAATCCCGACTTACAGATTGGAGCAGTAGTATTAAGCTCATCTGCCAGACTTGATCAATGGGAAGAAAAGGCCGGTCTCTATGCCGAATACATCGAATGCGATAAGACTCCCGATTACTCAGCATCAGAAGTCATTAACTCCCAGCAAATTATCAATCTCACTGACAAAATGGATGCAAATGGCATCTTACGTTGGGATGCCCCCGACGGCAAATGGATGGTCATGCGCTTTGCATACGTACCGACAGGAGCTTCCATCAAACACGGAAGAAAAAACCTGATGGGAAGAGAATGCGATAAATTGTCTGCAACAGCAGTAAAACTGCAATGGGATAATTATGTAGCAAAAATTATAGATTCACTTAAGTGCACGAATAGCGGACACATTTCAGGAATAGCAATGGACAGCCATGAAGCCGGTGCACAAAACTGGACTGATGATTTCATCGAGCAGTTTAAGCAACGACAAGGATATGATCCTATGATTTACCTTCCTGCCATGATGGGATACATCATTGATGGCGTGAAAGAGTCTGACAGCTTCCTCTTCGACGTAAGACGTAATATAGCCGACATGATATCGGACAATTACTATGGAACAATCGAAGAACTATGTAACAAAAACGGGCTCATATTCACCGCACAAGCCATTGGTAATGCTTTATGTATAGCAGGAGACCCTATTCAAGCCAAGAGTAAAGTGAGTAAGCCGCAGGGAGAGTTCTGGGGGATACACCCTGATGGCAATTATGATATTAAAGAGAGTTCCTCGGCTGCCCACCTTTACGGAAAGAAAATAGCCTCGGCAGAAGCATACACCGACGTCAAGTATAGTGCATCACTTGCCTATCTGAAATCTCTTGCCGACTATGCTTATGCCTTCGGCATCAACGAGTTTGTGATATGTGCATCTGCCTATCAGCCATGGCTGGATAAAATTCCCGGAAGTACCGGAGGAGGAAGACACTACGCCATTAACCGAAATAATACATGGTGGAAGTACAGCAGTCCTTTCTGGGACTTCCAGGCAAGAAACGCATATATCATGAGACAGGGCAAGTCTGCTATAGACTTATGTGTTTATCTTGGAGAAAACGCACCAGTGAAAATATTGACTTACAGACTTCCGGATATCCCGGGCGGATTTGACTTTGACGCTTTTACTACTCATGCCCTGCTCACGAGAATGAATGTGAGCGACGAAAAAATAACACTGCCCGACGGGATTAGTTATAAAATGATGATACTGCCAAGAAATGGTGACATCACCTTAAATGCATTGCAGAAAATCCACTCGTTAGTGAAAGGTGGAGCAAAGATTTATGGTTCCAGACCGGCACATTCCAATTCAGGAAAAGATGTAGAAAAAGATGCTGAGTATCAAAAACTGACAGATGAACTTTGGGGCAAAAATCCGGAAACATCGGGAAGTAAGCAGTTTGGGAAAGGGCATGTATATTGGGGGATGCCTTTGACTGAAGCTATAGACCATGCTCACATTGTTCCTGACGTCAGAATGGAAAAAGGAAATACAAAAGAAGCTATGATCTATTTTGCCCATCGCCAACTGGCAGATGCCCATATCTATTCCATAGACAATCATAAAGACGAAGCAGAAGATAACATTTTCACCTTTGCAGCGAAGGGAAAATATGCCCAATTATGGAACACAGTCACGGGAGAACGCTTTTCTCTTCCTGTTTTACAGACAAGTGACAAGACTACTTCTGTTAAACTCTATCTACATCCCCGTGAATCCTATTTTATAATACTCACTGATCGAGAAGAGCAACTGCCTGCTATATCATGGTTTAATCCGAAAGATGAAGTTCAAACTGTTGAAGGAGATTGGCTGGTATACTTTGACGAGAAATTGGGTGGACCAGGGTATACTAAATTTGAAACACTGGAAGACTGGACTACCAATGCCGACCCGCGAATCAAATATTACTCAGGTACCGCTGTGTACAGAAAAAAGGTAACTATCGACGTTGCTAATGACAGAATTTTCTTACAGCTCGGTAATCCGGGTTTTGTGGCACATGTATTTATCAATTCACAGGATGCCGGGATTGTATGGTGTTCACCCTGGAACATTGAAATTACGAAGTATTTAATTGACGGAGAAAACGATATCGAAATCCATGTATCCAATTCACTTATGAACCGCATGATATATGATGCTTCACTAAAAGAAAATGAACGCATCACATACGCTTATCCCATGATTGCAAGCCCTGATGACAAACTAGAACCGTCGGGTTTGAAACAAGTAGAACTGATACGTAAAAGATAAATGTGGATTGTACGATACAACATTTATAATGATATAAAAAGGGCACCCAATTTTATCAGGAGCCCTTTTTATACCTATTGAAAATAAGAAACTGTTATTCCAAATACAATGGTTCCACCTCCGTCACATTATCATGGAACCACTCATCCAATTTTGCCTCTACCTTATCTTTAATCTGGGGAGTGATATATTTCTTTACCTTTTTATAAGCATAGACAGCAGCAAAACCTTTACCTACCATAAAGAGTTGTCCCAGAACATCCTCTATACTGGTAGGGAAGACGATGGCTACCAAAGCAAGCATTATATTGGTGCGCTCACTATCGGGAGTCGTATCGGCTGTCATTACATAATAAGCTGTAAGCACAGGACGACCTGTAGCACGGCCTGCTTTCTTTATATACTCTTCTACTTTTGTACGGATATCATCCATAGATAAATTTACTTTCATAGCTCTTCTGTTTTTTATTTATCTATTAGACGCAGAAAGAGAGTCACAGGTTGCAAAAAAACATATCTTTTTTCATTAACGATACCCTAAAAGTCTATTCTTTAACTTTTGAAGCCTGGTATAGCTGCATTACTTCCTGTAATTCTTTCACCTTTTCAGGATATTCCAGATGGAGATTATTAGTTTCTCCAATATCCCGTTTTAAATTAAACAACTCGGGCACATCACCTTCCTTAAACTTACTATTTCCCGTTTTAGGCAAATAAGCCCAATCTCCTTTACGTATTCCATGCACCTCACCACCTTTTACATAGACATACTCATCACGCAACCGCAAAGAAGGATTTTCCAAGAATGATGATATATCTACTCCATCAATCTTCTGCCTGAACGACCTGCAACCGGCATAATGCATTATTGTTGGGAATAGGTCAATACTGGCAATTATCGCATCACTGGTTACTCCTGCCGGAATAGTACCCTTCCAACGCAGAATACAAGGTACACGTACCCCGCCTTCATAATACGAGAATTTACCGCCACGTAACGGATCGGCAGAACCGCTATCTTCTTTGTAACCTAACCACGGTCCATTATCAGATGCAAAAATAACCAACGTGCTTTCCGCCAATCCTTGTTGATCCAGATAGTTGAGAAAGCGTCCGACATTCCAGTCTATTTCTTCCACAACATCTCCATAAAGCCCACGTTTACTCTTGCCCCTGAACTGCTCGGATGCAAATAAAGGAATATGGGGCATCGAAGGAGTAATGTAAACAAAGAAAGGTTTCTCTTTATTCTGCCCTACAAACTCAATCGCTTTATCAAAATAACGACGGGTAGTAGTAGACTGATCACAAGGATATTCTATGATTTCATCGCCTTCAAACAAAGGAGATACACTATTGAGTCTCTTTTTTATCGTCGCTCTGTTGGGAGCATTTCTCACAAAGTTCTGGTCCGCTTTAGCTTCAGACAGAGTATACCCTTCTCTAAACACAGCATTAGAAGCAAATTTTTGAGAAGGACCGATATACATATCGTTACTATAAGGAATACCGAAGTATTTATCAAACCCCTGATCTGTGGGTAGATGACCTTTCAAGTCACCCAGATGCCATTTACCGAAACAACCTGTTGCATAACCTTGTTCTTTCAATGCTTCTGCCAAGGTAATCTCTTCGGAAGGCATACCTTCGGATTCCGGAAAGAATACTCCTTTCACTCCATTCCGGGTATTCAGCCGTCCCGTTAAAAGGCCCGCACGTGAGGCACTGGAGACAGAAGCAGATACATAGAAGTCTGTCAGTTTTAGCCCTTCCCTTGCCATCCCGTCTATTGCCGGGGTTTGTATCAATGGCGATCCATAGCAACCAAGGTCCTGATATCCCTGATCATCGGTAAAGATGATAACAATATTAGGCCTGTGCTGAGCTTGCATAAGCCCGGCACAAGTCAACATAGGGAGAAAAGCCAAAGCCCTACTCCGAAATAACATTACCTTCCGTAATTCCACTATCATTATAGGTATCCACACGATAATAATACTTCACGCCTTTAGTGAGAATATGCAGCAAAAGCTCAGTGGTTTCATTTCCCTTCACCTGAATACATTGATTCAGGAAATCGGGCTGATAACCAAAGCGAACCAAATAACCGTCGGCACCGGATACTTTATTCCAGGCAAGCGAGGCGTATCTTTCATCTTCCTGGTTTCTTTTCACAGAAAGTTCTTTCACCTGTCCGGGCTTATCCGAATAACCGGAACCGAATACCCGCAAATCCAACAGTGCAAATTTACCTTCTTTGGGAGTATGCACATTTTCCACCTTCATATAAGAAGCTTCTACAGGTCCGGAGAGTTCCAGATATTCATGAGGAACCGCTGTTTTGTTTCCGGACTTATCAGCAAGCAGCTTCCAGGTATGCCCATCGTTCGAAGTATACAGTTTATAGGCATGATAGTCTGTCTCTTTGGGAGCCTCCGGATTTATATCCTGTTCAGCAAAGTTGATCTGAACAGAGTTTATCTGTACTTTCTTACCAAAGTTCATTACGAAATGTTCACCTGCATTACCGCTTTCTGCCGACCACCACGTCCTGACATTCTCATCTGCTGCTTTCTCCGGTTCAAAGCCCGGAAGCGAAGAAGAAGCCATACAAGCTTTATTGAAAGACTGAAGCATCCAACCGAAAGCAGAGATATCCTGCGGTTCAAACTTCTTCTGAGGCAATAGCATCGGATAATCACCCAATACGGTATGAGTTCTCATCCGCCCTTTCGCATCAAATGATACCGGGAACAATCCGATTCTTCTCTCAAATTCATCGTGGTTACCAATCCACATGGAAGTTGCCTGCCACCAGTTACCATACTTATCTTTGAATACACAACTATGGCCTGCCCCACCAATAAAACCACCTACCTTCAACGAAACAGGATTGTAAGGCTGTTCAACAAAACCTCCATTCGCGCTGTCACTCTCCATAACGATATCGCAATACCAGTTACAAATGGTTCCCGGTGTGGCATATTGCAGGTAATACTTATCATTGTTCTTCACAATCCAAGCACCCTCAGGGCAAGGTATCTTCTCGAACTTACCCATCCAGGCAGAAGCGTCGATTTCATCATACAGTTCTCTGCGCCCGAAGTGATAACCGGAAGTGCACTCTTTAACGTCCGTGATATATTCACGGAGCACCTTCTTCGTACCTTCTATTTCCTCAAAAGTCTCGGGATTCACTTCAAAGAAAGTGGTAGATTGTTCTGCACCCAGCCCATAATAGAAATAAAAGCGCCCGTCATCAATGAACAGACAGGGATCGGCCATACGCCGTACCTCACCGCATTTTTCCCATTTCCCATTTTCCGGATCAGCAGAACGAATCACGTCTACTTTCTTCTTGGAACGGTCGCGGGTAAAGTTTATAAAATAGACATAATTATCATCCGCAGCTACAGCAGGTGCCACATAATGGTCAATATCAAGGGCAGATGCATGTATCTCCGGATTAAAATAGACATCCTTCCATGTAATCAAGTCATCGGATACACGATAACCGCCGATATCCATTGTAGTAAAGAGATAATATTTGTCTTTGAACAATACGATTACCGGATCGGCAGCCGTACGGGCTTTCTTCTCTCTCTTCTGGAAACATCCCCAGCCGTAATCCAGATTCATCGGATTACAAAACGTAGTCTGCTGTTCCGCTACCTGTTTGTTCTCCGCACAGGAGAAGAGAAAAAAAGACACCAATAAGAGGGATAATTTATTCTTCATTTCAATACTAAGATTAATAGAACTTCCGGCTTATCTCTCTGCCGGAGCCTGTTCTGTTATTTTTTTAATTTCCTTCATCAATAAACCGTGTAAGCGTTCCTTCTCCGCTACATAAGCCAGATCATCAACCTTATCGGACATTTCGCCAGGATCAGTCAGGATATCCATCAAAGACGCTTCCTTATCTCCACGCGTAAAGGCTGTATACTTATAACGTCCGTCATTAATCTGATAGCCTGAACTAGACTCTACGATAATATATTCACGGTCAATCTTATCCGTTTGCCCCGTCAGAACCGGTTTCAGTGACTTACCGGACAAGTTCTCCGGTACGGGAATTCCTGCCAAGTCGCATAGCGTAGGTACCAGATCAATTCCACTAGTCAGGCTTTTTGAGTCTACAACTCCTTTCTTCACTCCCGGACCGGAAATAATAAGCGGTGTACGGGTAGCTTCTTCAAACAAACGGCTTTTAAAAACAAGACCGTGAGACTGTCCCATCTCTCCATGATCTGAAGTAAAGACGACGATCGTATGATCTGCCAGACCGGAGTTTTCCAACGCAGTCAGGATACGCCCGATCTGTTGTTCCACATCTTCTACAAGCCGGCAGTACATCCAGCGATAAAAGTCCCACTGCCCTTCTGTCCAGTCACGGGAGCCGGAACCAATTTCCTTCATTTCGGCATATGTCCCGTTAGGTTCCACATTGGCAGGTATGGGAGGTATCTGTGCACGATATTCTTCATCACTTAGTGTTTTACGCAAATCTATATACTTCTGCGTAGCAGCTATCTGATGAGGACGCAGCTCACCGGGAAATCTCGGATCAAAACCTGCCCCGTAACAAATATCATGAGGATTCATGAAAGAGAGGTATAGGAAAAAAGGTTCATCCTGAGCCGGATTATAACCAGCAAAAAAGTTCTCGGCAAAATCAGCAGGCCCCTCGTAATAATCCGTACCATTCTGGGTAAAACCATACTCCTCCATGTGAGTCTTTCCACAATAAAAGCCCGGGTAACCGGAATAGGTTGTCTGATAGCCGGCATTACGGAAAAGATTCCCAACCGAATTTTCACGGGCAACAGGCAAGACTCTTAAAGTATCCGGCTTGGTGGAGTTATTTGTATAACCTATTTCACCGGCATAACGCCCCGTTACCATTGCAAAACGTGACGGCATCGATACAGGATTTGCACAATAATTATACTCAAACCTGACACCATTCTCTGCCAGACGGTCCAGTGAAGGGGTATTGACATAGCGATTGCCTGCGCAACTCAGCATATCATATCTCTGCTGGTCGGTCATGATGAAAAGGACATTCAATTTCTTTTCTTCAGCTTTCTGCACACAAGAGGAAGCAAACAATGAAATGCCACATCCATACAACACGACACTTGCTAATTTCTTCATAAGCAATTTTTCTTAGAATTCATCCTTATTTCTTCAAAGCCTTGTCCACATCCAGATCGACGCCTGCCCATCCCTTCTTGCAAGTCCAGTCTGCTGCAGGCGAAGCCCAAAACTCATCTGATTCCGGCAAACCGAGGGCTACAAACACGGCAGAGCACAAGTACAAGCTACCTGTTGAAATATAACTCTCTCCAATATGAGGCTGATAGCCGGCAAAGCCCACCCGCAGCCATCCTTCGGGGTTGAATGTTCCGGGAGCTTGTGTCTGCCGATTGATAATTGCTGTCAGTGCACATCTCACTTGTGCAGGTTTCACTCTTTCCGGAAGCAATTTCCGGTAAGCAACGTCGGACAAGGCATGGAAAGCCCCGAAACGGTAAGCCAATGAACGACCCACTATCGGGAAAGTCCCTTCGGGAGAAATCATTCTTTCCTGTTGCTCTGCATAGCGGGCATAGCGTTCGAGTTCAAGTTCGTAAGGTATGGCACCTTCTATCTGGTGTTTCTTCATCACACCCAGCACTTCCGCCATCATCGGGTGGATAACGAAACTGTTGTAATAGTCCAGATGGAATTCGGCCCCGTCACCGTACCAGCCATCTCCCTTATACCATTGTTCAAAGCGGTCACAGGCATATTTCACCCGGTCATACTCCCACTCACCGGTAAATTCCTTTAAGGCAGCCTCCACCATTGCCGAAAAAAACAGCCAATTGGTTTCGGAAGGTTTTATCACTCTCGATGATTTGAGCTCCTTGATTACCCGTTCCTGAGTGGTCTTATCCAGTTTGTCCCACAGTTGTGTACGGGCTCTCAATAATCCATGAGCCAGGAAAGCTGCATCCACCAAGGGTTGACGTCCGTTATTGAAGTTCAGGTAGTCGGGCGATTCCGGATCAACTCCATTGGCAATCGACTTTAAAGCCAGATCAATGTACCGGGCACGCAGTTTACCCTCTATCGTATTGTCGGGTCCCAGTTCCAACCAAGCCGAAATACCTGTAATCAGTCTGCCTAAAGCTTCCAGATGTGTCACTTCTCTTCTTTTCTGCATATCGGCAGCGATAGATTCAACCGGCATATTTTTACGAAGTTCACCTTTCGCCATATTCGCCAGCAACGGATAGGAGATACGATGGAGTGAACTCAACCAAGCGGAACGGTCCGGATTTTCAGAGAAAGCCGTAATCGTCTCAACTACAGGACGCCCTTCCAACAAATTCTTATAGCGAAGCAAAGCCTCCACAAAATAATAATCGGCATACGTCAGTGGAGCATCTATCTCATACTGCTTTGCCATGAAACCAGTGCAATGCTTAATGATAAAATGATTGTTATCGCCCACTTTTCTGGCACGATAGGCCGGAGAAGCCAACGACTTTATTTGCTGTTCACCTATTGCAAGGAATTGCTTGCCCAGTTCGCCTTCTACATAAGTACTCAGTTCCACATAAGCCGAAGCCATAATGGCACCGGCCGAAGCATCTCTATCAGCTTTCGGAATATCGGGAGCATCAAAGTCCCAATAAGGGATTTTATCTTTAGGCAAACGCGGGTGGTTCATAATGTACTTACCGACTTTTATAGCATGGTCCAGATACTCTTTCTTACCCGTCTGACGATACATCATGGTGAATCCATACAATCCCCATGCCTGTCCACGCGACCAGGCGGACTGGTCGTTTACCCCCTGATGTGTCACCTGGTTCAGCACCTTTCCTGTAATCGTATCATAGCTAACCACATGGTACGAACTGCCATCCGGACGGAAATGATTGACCATTGTACGGTCGGCATGAGATTTTGCTTTATTATAGTAAGAATTATCTCCCGTCATGGATGAGGCTACCGTAAAAAGCTCCAGATTCATCATGTTATCAATGATTACGGAGAACTGCCATTTCTTGCTGTTCCACGAGCGGGTGCAACCCGTCACCGGATGGAAGCGGGTGGATAAGGATTTGGCCGCAGTCTCTATCACTTCCCTGTAAGCTTCATTACGGGTAAGGCGGTAGCCATTGCCGAAACTGCAATTGATGATAAAACCAACATCGTGATTGCTGGTCGTATACTTCTGTTTTTCCACACGCGAGGTCATTTCCTCGGCGGCTGCCCTCACCTGCGGATCATTGCTATACTCATAACAATACCATAACGTGCCGGGATAGAAACCACTTGTCCACCAACCGGAATCGCAGGTAATCATCTCTCCATCCTTCGCCGTTCTGGGCAATATGCCTTTCTGGTCTTTCATCTCACCGAACATGGACATTGACTGTCTGACAGAGAAGTCGAGCGCATCCTCAACAACCTTTTTCATACCTTTTGTCACTGCCGATGCCGAAGAGGTGAATCCTGCCAACAGAACCAAACCTATAACTAAAACTTTCTTTCCGTTTCTCATCATCATCCTTTTAAAGGTTTATATTTATTTGTTTTATTTCTTATAATATCGGTATTTCCCATTTGCCTTTACAAAAAGAGAGGAAAACAGGCTTTTGCCTTACAATGCATTTTATCCGGAAAGACAAAGCAGGCCATCAGCGCCTCCCATCTTTGAATATAAATGCGGCATATTGCATAATATACGTCCGTTATGCATATTCTATGTACAGAAACTCTATATTCTGCAGATTGCATCTATAGTTCTGACATATCAGATATATAGTTCCAACACGTCAGATACATAGTTCCTGCACATTAGATATATAGTTTCTGTACCAAAGAAGCATATATTCTGCAAAAGCCTTATGGTCAAAGAGCCCTAACAAGCAATTTCCCGTTTTTTAGAGTTGTATGTATTTATATATCCAACTCATAATCTGACAAATATAGATTTTCATTCGCGAATTTGCAAACCTCCTCTCCCCGGGCTGCAAAGCAGAGATTCCCGGGGCTTTAGAAATTCAAAATGTCAATCTGATAGATCTGTTTATTTATCAAAATACTCAATAAGGTTGTAAACATTGTAATTTACTTCCTTCATGAACTTACTCAGATAGGGATACATCTCGTAATAGTTGTCATAAACCCCTTTATTAGCGGGCTTACTGCTATTGTCCGTACCATCATCATCCTGATACTTGAACCAATGCCAACCGACGCAGTTCTTGGCTTCCAGCAAGCCCAAAGTGAAATGCTGGTATGCGTACGCCCTGTCATTCTGAGTAGGAACGGAGAATCCGGCACCCGACTGGTTGTTCAGGTCAGAATCTTCCACACCCTTTGTATAAAACTCAGTAACCATAAAGGGAGCATCCGCCCAATCTTCACCCCACTGCTTCACATAGGTAGTCAGCTCCGGGCTCCAACGGCTATAGTAATTGATAGAGATGATATCACAATACTTACCCGCAGCCGCCACTACATGTTGCAGGTATTTCGGCGTTCCATGCAGACGGGTTCCCAGGTACATCATTCCCGGATCGATCTCTTTAATGGCTTCCTTGACTCCCTTGTAATAGAGTTCGGCCAGTCTGCCGGCAAATTCGCTATTCAGATTATCGGTCACACTTGTTGCATTCTTCTCTTCCATAAACTTCTTAGCTTCCAGGTAGGCGACATCTGTCCGGTCGGTCAGTTGCAAGAAGCGATCCAGTATTCTTGAATTCTGCGAAGAGAAGTTTATCTCATTATCCGAAAAGAAGCCCAATACATTCGCATCATTCAAATAAGATGCCATGGCCGAACGGATATAAGTCTTACAGAACTCCGCCCAATCACTGTACAACACAAGTCCCAGTTCATTATCGGAAGTATTTCCCGGATAAGCATGCCCGTTCTGCGACCTGAACTGACTGAGAAAACCGAATGAAGGTGTCAAGGTCATAGGTGCATTGGGATTGCTCTGGTTATGCGTCTGGATCTTACTGTACGTGTTGGTACAGAAAGCACCGGTACCGTGGAAACCAATGGAAGCCAGTTCCGATTGTGTCTTCGACAACCACATATTATCATTACCAAAGCGCTTGTTCCAAGCTTCCTTATTACGCGAAGAAGAACCATACCTGAGGGAAGTCACACTTCTTTCATAGTGAGGATATCCTTCGGGATCGATAATCCACCAACGACCGTTGACTTTCTTCACATAAAAGCGTCCTGTGGCTTGTTGCTTGGCACCTGTGATAAGGCTACCATATTTATTGGTGATAGCCTTATAGTCACTCTCTGTTTTTATGCTTGGCTTATACTCGCCCATATAAGCCACGATGCGGGTATTCGCTTCAGTCCAGCTGGCAACCGGTGGAAACTGGCTCGAATACTTCACTTTGATCGGGCGGTACGGTTTACCCAGAAGTGAAGGACTGTAAGCCTGCATCTCTCCGGGAGTCGGCAACCCCTCTATAATCTCATCATCGTCACCCTCGTCCAGAACAACGTCCGGCGGCATGAAGTTAGGATCTTTCACTTCATAGTCTACACATGAAGTCAACATAAACAGACACGCAAAGGATGCCGTTATATAAAATGATTTTATTTTCATGATATTTGCCTTTAAAGATTTTATTTGGAAACACTTCTCACACAACGAACATAACGCGCACTTCCGGTCTTGGCGTTATTGGTACTGACATACTTACCAAAACGTATATAGCAAGCTTTCTTACCGTCGGTAGTCTCCGTACTTGCCCAATAACTGTCACCATTCTCCGTATCTCCCATGGTATTCAGGATCACACCACCATGATCGGTGAATATTTTATCGAACGCAGCACGTGCAGCCTGTTCTTCCGCCGGGAGCTGACCGGGAAGCAGGCTCGAACTATGATTTCCGTTGTAGGCATCATATAAAGCCACCAGTTCGTCTTTTGCCGGCCAATACCAGCCTTCCCCTCTCTCCTTGCAATATTGTATAGCCGGAATATCCGCTGCATATTCACTCTGCGCTATAGTCTGCGTATTGGCATATCCATTTTCACCGTCCGTTACCCCAAAACCTTCTGCAAAACCGTTTGTCCACTTCAGGCTCTCCCGCTTAAGGGACACGATCTTAGCTTTGGAAGGATCTGCCGGATCCACCCAGAACACAATACCGCCTTCAGCAAGTTCCGTATCTCCATCTTTCGTCACATACTCACCTATTGTGAAAGGTTCCACAGCTATAGCTTTCTGCTGGCTTACGGTAATGGTAGCCGTAGCCTGGCCTTCACCGGAACCGGCTACGACGGTCACAGTCGCCGTACGCGAACCATCCGTGGTATTCTCCGACAAAGCGGTGAATGTAATCTTGTTTTCTGCCTTGCTTACGGAAAGCCATGTGGAACCATCACCTTCAATGGTTACCGTATACGAACTCTTATTCGTAGTTACGGTAGACTCTGCCGTAGCACCGGCTTCACTGGTCAGTCCAACCTGGGTAGGGGTAACGGTCAGTGTGGCAGGTTCTTCGGGGAACTTATAGTTACCTATCACTTTCATGGCACGTACGAAGCGGCTTGTACCTGTCTTGGCACCAAAGTCAAGTCCATACTTACCGAAACGGACGTATCTTGCTTTCTGCCCATCTTCACTTTCCGTACTTGCCCAATAGCTTTCACCATTGCCCGTATCAGCCGCTGCATTTATAACCGCTCCACCCAAATCGGTCAGGTACTGGTCGAACATGGCACGGGCTGCCTTTTCCGTATCGCTGATACTGGCAGGCACTGCATTGGTGAATGCCGGGTCTTCATGCCCGATACCATTGTACGCGTCAAACAAATCGAGCAATTCATTGGATGCCGGTAAATACCAACCTTCTCCCAATGCTGTACACAAGGCGGCAGCATCATTAGGGCCTGCATTTACAAACAGAGCTGTATTCGCCGGGCCGTCTACTGCCGACAGAGCGCCATGAGGCATGATAGATGCTTCATACGGATTGCCGCCCCAACGTTCCAGTGAGATAGCCTTTCCGGATTCCGGATCAGACGGGTCAACCCAGAATATCATACCGAGTCCGTCTTCTGTCACTTGTCCCACTTTCAATGCCTTCTCTTCCGAAGCATCTTTATCCGATTGAGTCACTGTTACATCTACAGAGAACTCTCCGGAAACCAACTTCACGACAGTCGAACGCGGTTCACCAGTTTCATTGGTAGCCGTAGCTTTATAAATGGCACGTTTCGGATTCACATCTACCGAGAGCCAGTCTGCCGTATACTCGGCGGTAACCTCACACTCCGTCGTATAAATAAGAGCCGTTGCAGAAGAACCTTTATTCTTCGATATGTTTATAGTGGTTTGGTCATAATTAAATTCCGGCATGATACGCACTTCTCCACGCTCTTTACATGAAATCAGTATCATACTCAAAATCAATGAAACCAGAGTTAGTTTTTTCATATTATGATTCTGTTTTTAATTTATAATTTAAAGTCAACTCTCCTATTTCCACGGATCGCTCTGCGGGAAGTTCTCTGCTCCCATCAGGTCTATCTGCTTCTGTGGTATAGGCCATATTTCGTGTTTGCCTTTCACGAAGTAATCACGACACAAGGCATAATCGGTATCCAGATACGGGTCTTCCGACTTCAAGTCGCCCGAGTGTTCACGAGCCCGATCGTAGAGGAGTCCAAGACGTTTCAGCAATGGCCAGCGTACTCCTTCGAAGTGCAGTTCACGGGCATATTCATCCAGAATCATATCAAGGGTAAGCGGACCGTTCTCACGGGCATTACCTGCCCTGCTCCACGTCTTGTTATAGTATTCGATGGCTTCGGAACTCGAACCGCCGTCGCGATGGAAGTAAGCCTCACAACACATCAGGTAGGTCTCTGCCAGACGGTAAACGACCAGGTCCTTGAAACTGGAAGTCCTATCAGGCTGTGTAGCATTGGTCCATTGATCAAAATGCTTCTTTGACATCGGATGCAGTTTCTCCAGGTATCCGGCAGAATTACCATACAAATCGGCAGGTATCTCTTTGCCATAATTGGCATTAGTAGGATCATTGTAATAGAACTTGTGAATAAAGAGCTTTTCATAGCGGGTATCCTTTTCCTTATCATACAGACCGAACAAGTAAGTATTCGGATAAACACGTCCCCAACCGTAACCACCCTGGGCTGCTTCAAAGATACATCCGGCATTAGACTGATAGCGGGTAGTGGTAATAATGGCAAGACGGTGTCCCATCAATGGAGTACCGCTTCCGCCACCTCCTAGGTTCTCAGAGAATTGGTAGGACCACAGCACTTCGGAGTTACGTAAGTCCGCCCCGCTGAAAACATCTTCCGCCTTCGGCATCATGGAGTACATCGTGCCATCCCTGAAGATATCCTCACACTCTTTTATTGCTTTATCATAGTCCTTTTCCCACATGGCTACCTGCGCTCTCACATGTTTGGCAACTGCCTTAGTGATACGGCCATAGTCCTTATTCGGGATGTCCCAGGCAAGGGTGGCTATTGCATCTTCCAGGTCACCTTTAATCAGAGTGAATACTTCTTCCGTAGATGCCGGTTTATAGTCACGCACCAGATTATCTACCGTAGTAGGAAGTGTATTCAGATAGAGACGTTCAAAACGTTTCCATAGTTCAAAGTATGCATGTCCGCGGAAGAACTTAGCCTCAGCCCATGCTTTATGGACAACTTCGTCATCTAGCCCCAGATTCTCGGCGCTTACAATGATTTCATTGGCTTTACCTATAATGGAATAATGGTGTGTCCAGAATGATTCGACATCCGCATTGTTAGGCAATAGCGTATTGAGGCGGGCAATAGCTGCACTTGTTCCTGCACGGAACACCATGATGTCCGTGTTATAGTCGCACATATTTACGACGTACAGGTTACCTCCATCTCCATTGGCTATCTGTCTCTCCATATTGTATAATCCTATCACGGCGCGACTCAGACCATCGGGAGTACTTATCAGATAGTTGTAAGTGATGTCCGTCTTCGATTCAGGATTAAGAAAGTCTTCACAGGAAGGCAACGTCGCAATTGCTGCAATTGCTAAAGCTGCTATATATAATCTTTTCTTCATTTTTTCGGTCTTTAATAATTAGAATGACAAATTTACTCCAAACACAAACTGTCTTGACTCAGGATATGCACCTGGCGTCAACTCCGGGCTATACGAAAGGAAGTCTGTGAACGTAAGAAGATTCGTAGCGGTTGCATATACTCTTAACTTCTGAAGCTGGATTTTCTTAATCCAGGCGGTGGGGAATGTATATCCCAGTTGCAGAGTACGCAAACGGATGTAAGAGGCATCTTGTATAGCCAAGGCACTCTGATACGTCACATTCGAATTATGGGTAGGACGCGGGAAGTCGTTTGAAGGATTAAACGGAGTCCAGTAATTCACCTTCACACCGTTCAATTTTCCCTGCAATGAACCACCGCTGTTTGCATCCGACAGATAGGCATTCTGAATCTTGCGTCCGGATACTCCATACCAATCCATAAAGAAGTCGAAGCCTTTCCATTTAAGACTTGTATTCAATGACAGGGTAAAGTCCGGGTCTTTGGAGATGGGGGTACGGTCGTCTGCCGTAATCTTTCCGTCACCATTCAGGTCTTTCACTTTCACGGAACCCGGTGCCACTGCGTCCTGACGTTCCAGAACTTTGTCGGGTATACCGTCTCCATCCGTATCAATGGTCGGTTTCAAGGTATATGTCAGTTTGCCATAGGCATCACGGGTAATATCAAAATCTGTGTATTGATAAATACCGTCCGGTTCATAATTGTAATATACATTGATAGGTTTACCTACAAACCAGTTGTTTCCGGGCTGGCTCAACGGTTTTCCGTTCTCATCCACCTGATCGTCAATCTTCACGATCTCATTGGAGTACTGGCTGAAGTTAGCTCCCAGGCTCCATGTGAAATCCTTCGTACGGATAACGTCACCGCTAACACTGATATCAATACCACTCGACTTCGTTTCTCCCAGATTATCGAGCATCTTTTCGTAACCTAAGGCTGAATTCAATCCGCGATAAACAAGCAAATCGGTAGTCCGGGTTTTATAATACTCGATGGTACCCGACAGTCTGTTTCGGAACAAACCAAAGTCCAAGCCCATGTTGACGGTTCTGGATTGCTCCCACTTCAGGTTAGGATTGGTAAGTTCTGCTCCGGGAAGATAACCCATATATGAATTATCGCCAAACTCATATCTGAGTTGGTCAGTCAGACCAAGAGTCGTATAATTACCAATACCGTTCTGATTACCTACGATACCATAACTCAAGCGCAGTTTCAGATTATCGATCCAGGTTGCATTCTGGAGGAACTTCTCCTGATTCACACGCCATGCAAGGGCTACAGACGGGAATGTACCCCATTTGTTATTCTTTCCGAAACGACTGGAGCCGTCTCTTCTTACTGCAACATTCATAATATATCTATCCATCAGGATATAAGAAGCACGTCCCATGAAAGAAACCAGGTTATTCTCGGTAAAGGAACGTATGGGAGAACCTGTAAACTGACCGTTTGCGATGAAGTTCCAATCCATATCCACCGGTAATTGGTCGGTAGCATAGCCCAACTGCTTTGTCTGCTTATGGTCTACGGACTGTACTGCGGTAATCGTCAGTTTGTGCTTCTGGTCTTTAATAGGGACATTGTATGTAAAGATATTCTCAATCAGATAACTTCTGTCTTCCCTGTCGGTCAGTTTAGCCGTAGCTCCACCACCCGGATAATTCACTCCTTTTGCTTCGCCATCTTCCTGTTCTCTGTTATAGAGCGATGTATTCAGGCGGTAATTGAACCCTTTGAAAGGTTTCAGTTCCAGAAAGACATTCAAACGGTAACTATTGGTGGAAATCTCACGCTTATAGTTTTCCGCTCTATAGAACGGGTTGACATCATTATTAGAATTAATATAGCGTGAATAGCTACCATCTTCATTATAAATCTGTGCAATCGGAGTACGGGTAATAAACTCACTGAAACTACCGTCTTCACGATCGGATTTGGTAAGAGCATAAGACGAGTTTACACCAAGGCTGATCCACTTATTAATGTTATAATCCACATTCAGGCGAAAAGCCGCCTTCTGATAGCCGGAACCGGTGGCTACCATTCCGTCCTGATCGAAGTAATTGACACCGGCAGCCATCCGTATCTTATCATTTCCACCGCGCAACGTTACATCATGATTGTGATAAAGTGCATTCTTCAACATCTCTTTTTCCCAATCTATAAATTGTCCGCTTGCCCACACTTGCTGCATGACATCGTCTCCCAAAGCTTCGGCAATGGATATTTCGCGTGCATCAATCACACCTTTATCATTGGCTTTTGCTTCACGCCGCAACATTACATATTCTTCGGGTGAGTAGAAATCGAAGTTGCGCCATAAAGACTGTATACCTACATATCCGTTGTAACTTACCTCCATCTTACCCTGGCTACCACGTTTCGTTGTCACCAGGATAACACCATCACTGGCACGGGCACCATAGATAGCCTGCGAAGCGGCATCTTTCAGAATCTCGATGGACTCGATGTTCTCCGCACTCAGCGTACTGAACTCTTCACTGTCTGAGATAGAACCATCGATAACATACAAAGGAGTATTGGATGCACTGATAGAACGGTTACCACGAACCGTAATATTAGGATTGGAACCCGGTCTTCCCGATGAACTTGTTACATTAACACCGGCCACGCGTCCACGAAGCATATCAGCTACGTTTCCTGCCGGGTAACTTTTCAGTTCATCCGTCTTAACCGAAGCAACAGAAGTAGCGACATCACTTTTCCGCTGATAGCCATAGCCCACGACTACAACTTCTTCCAGTTGCTTGGTATCCTCTACCATAACTACATTAATAACACCTTTATTACCTACCTTATGCTCCTGGTTCAGATAGCCGATATACGAAAACACAAGTGTAGAATTCGAAGGTACCTCAAGAGAATATTTACCGTTTATATCGGTAATCACACCAGTTGCAGAATCTTTCACGCGAACATTTACGCCAATCAACGGACCTTGCGTATCAGACACAACACCTGTTACCCGCACGTTCTGCGCATGTACATCGGCCATAATCAATAGAAATATAACCGATAAGATTAGTTTAAAACAACAGTTTTTCATTTAATACATTAGATTTATATATTACTAATAAAGGAACAAGACAAAATTCACAAAAAACACAGAATCGGAATCTAAAAATCATACGGAAAGAAAGCACAATCGTACGAACGAAATAAATCTTTTCCGCTTACCACACTATCAGAGCCGGTTTATTCACAGATTCTCTGGTTCCGAAGGAACTATTCTTATTATTATCAGAATCATCTCCCAATTGGCGGACTTCCCTGATCAATACAAATGTAATTTCCGGCTGCCGGCATTTGCGTATCAATGAAGTGACATCAAGTTGATGCCAGGATGCTGTTTCAGTCACAACTATCTCACCGGCTACATGTGCCGTATTACCTACACCGGTTACGCGCACCTGGTCTTTTTCCAGATTGGGGGCATTCTTCCAGTTCAGGGTACTTTCGTCCCAATTACTATTATCCAGCGCGTAGACATGGAAGCGATAGGGAGATTTGGTTGACGAACTGCCATACAGCCGGAGTATAGCGGCATTCATTTCCTCTTTATTCATGCCCGACAAGTCGAACTTGAGATAGCTAACCTGATTGCCATTGGCTCGGGAAGCATTCATTTCTATATTCATCACTTTGGCTTTACCAAAGTTTTTCTCACTATTTGCCCCGGCCTTAACGGTTGCATCCGCCGTTGCCACCAGTGTACTTGCAGCATTGGAACAGATAGGAATGGTAAGGAGCATTACACTCTGGGCAGGAAGTTCAAACGAAAGCTGTCCTTCTTCTGAGGTTTCTTTTATCCAGACTACTTCACCATAAGCATTTGCACTTACTTCCTCGGCAATCACCTTGGTTCCTGCCGGAAGATTCAGCGACTTCAGGTCCAGTGTGAGAGAGTTTGAAGAGAGTTTCCGTTGTACCAACCATACATAATATCTCATTTCTTCCGGGTTAAAGGAAGTTATCGCATCCACATCATTATCAGCAACCGACTTCACTGTATTCAGCAACGGACGTTCATCCTTAAATCCTTTAGCAAACAGGCGAACAACTTCACCCGTACGTTGAATGCCACTTATATCAAAAGAGGAAGGAATCTCTTTAACGGACTCCGCATCAAACAGTTTGATTTCCCTCACTTTGATACTCCCTTTATCCGTTGCAACAAAGCGGACTTTGGAAGTAGTTACAGGAGCATCAAACAGAAAAAAGGATTGCGCATAACGTGCATCTTTCTCAACGGCTTCTTTTATATCCGCCCATCCGGTACCGTCCCAATACTGCAAACGGAAATTTTTCACGCGGTCGGGAGCCGTATAAACTCCATATGCCGAACCCGTATAGACAACAGCCCCACCCAATGAAGTGCTTTTTCCCAGATCAATTTCCAGGTATTTCTCTGCATCCGTATCCGGAGACACCCATATGGAAGCATCTGTCTTATTACCATCGGTTATTACTTTCACCGCTACCGGGCGAGATGAAGTCAAGTCCATTGCTTTCTTACCCAATACCACATTGGTATAGGCATCCTCCACAATCCGTTTGCCTTGCCAGATAAAGTGATGTCCTGACTTAATTCCACGCGGATATGTTCCGCTGGTAGTATTGGCAAACTTAAAAGCCCACATTCCATATCCTTGATTGAGCGTATTGTTTGTATATTCGCCGGCCCACTCTGTGAACAAGGAAGGAGAATCCATCGTCTCTTCCTTATCGATCAGATATGCATTCATCCAACGTCCTGTTTCCGTATAAACGATCGGAAGCGGTTGTTTCAAAGGATGATTTTCCACTATAATCTTTCTTATATCAGAAACCTTGGACGCATAACCTGCTGCCGGAAGATTATAAGAGTGGGTAGAGAATATATCCATCAAATCCCTGTCCGAAGGCAAGCCGCGATAGTCTATACGCAGATTCTTCACGACTTCGGCCCACCAGTTTGTATTGGAACCCGCTGTAACCGGACTCACAAAACGTGATTTCAGATTCTTCCCATACAGCCTATTCACATCCTGCACGGCACAATAAACAGCATCCGAAACTATTTTCATGGCATCTACATACTGAGTGATCTTCATTGGTCCGGCATGGCGATGATTCGGTTCGTTGTGCATGGCATACATGGTTACATCCCCCGTCTTAGCCGCATAAAAAGCCAATGCATAGAAACGCTGCCACTGCTTCCATTTATTACTCCACGTTCCATCAAAATCGGTGGAATTTATCTGAAGAATAGCATCGATATTCAGACGTTTCAATTCTTTCAACGTGTATTCGAATACCATGGAATTGGTAGAGAAATGTGCTTCCCCACACTTCGCCAGGATAGGTTCCCATTGAATGAAACGGTTATGCTCCGGATTGTTTCGCAACTCATTCTTACAGGACTCAAACGCCTCCAATGTGGAAAGCTCTTTATCATGGAGCACAACGGACTGGGGAATATAATCGTTCAGAGAAGTCCATACGCGCAAACTGTTCACATTAGAATATTCAAGCCAACCGGAAACATTACTTCCGGGTAAATAATATCCTTGATTGTAAGCCACGTATTTCATGGACTTACCAATGATTTCTTTAGCCACCGTCACCTGCATTTCCTTTTCCAAAGGTTCCTGGGAAACTCTTGGAGCTTCACCTGTAGTAACAGGAATCGGCATACCCACCTTCTCCTTACCGTATACTTCAAACTCATTAATACGGATCGGTTCACCATCGGTAGATACCAGACGAATCTGAAAAGTGAGCAGCTCCGGATGAAAGGTGAACTCAAGCTTATCCAACCTGTTCTCCGTGCATTCCGTATCCGGCAGGTCCGTCCAGTTGGCATCATCCCAGTATTGAATCTTAAAATTCTTCACCGACCAGAATCCCGGTGCTTTTCCTTTCTCCTGCTCTGTTTGTTCGGCATCCGGAATTCCTGTATAGATAACAACCCGGTTTATATTATAATATCTCTCGAGATTAATGTCCAGTGTATGGGGTGGACGCGCACTGTTACCACTCATCCAGGTAGATTTACGCGAAACGATTCCATCCGTCACATTGGATGCCGGAAACTCTTTCTGCTGCGATGAGGCAGTGACCGGTTTGTGTAATGCTACATTGACATTATCTGCATGTAGTCCTAAAAAGGGCATGACAATAGCACCACAGACTAAAAATAGTTGTTTCTTCAAGCTCATAAATTATCTTTTAATGGGTATTTCTATTCTTTAAAGTAACAGGCTTTATAAGCCGCTTCAGCATATCTCCTACCAAGGATTATCTGACTGTCAGCACTAAAATGAGGGTCATTTTCATTGATCAGGGGCACCAATTCCTGGGATGACACACAATAGGAATAGGGAATATGCCGGGGAACCGTACGCAACATCTTATTAAATGCATCCGAAGTCCCATTCATCCGCCATTCGGCAATCTCTCCCACAATGACGGGGAGCTTTGTATCTCCCAGATCTTCCCGCAAATCGGCAACCAACTTTTGTAACTTCGCCATATACGCTTCCGGATTCCGGCTATCGGCTTCGCCCTGATGCCAGATAATCGCTTTCAACGTTCCGTACTTCATGGCTTGGCGTATACGTGACAAAGCTTCTCCATAATAATCATCCTTAGCTCCTTTCAACCATGAGTTTATGGAACTCCCTCCGCGTGCATTAACCACTAATCCAAGTTTACGCCCCGTTTTATCTGCAATGGCCTTCGCAAAAGAATAGGCCGGGCCTACCCCTTGCAGATCTATTTGCTTGCGGATAGTAGAGTACTTATTTAAAGGATTCCTTGCAGGTTCCATATCACCGTTCGGAGTCAGCAAGTATACATCCTTTATACTGCTTTTATAGTTATCAGTAATATATCCCCGTCCTGCCATGTTGGACTGGCCAATGAAAAGGAACAGATCAAGCTGGGGTATCATCGGTTCAGGGTTGACATATACACCTTCCGTTTCCAACCTGTATTTGTCCGTGCGGAAGGGAAGGGCGGGAAAGCCTTCTTTATTAAAGAAATTCATATATTCACTATTTACCCAGAGAAAACGGACATCTACAGGATTATTTACCTGATTGCTCTTTACACGTACCCGATTATTATCAACAATCACTGCTTCAGCCAGATAAAACAGACCATCTTTACCGGCAACCATAAATCCGGAAAGCGAGGAAGAACCGTCTTTGGCAATAATCCCTGTACCCACATTCGCAAATTCCAGAAGTAAACTGCCGTCTCCGGTTTTCGTCTTCTTTCTAAATTCAGGTCCCTGATAGACGATCTTCTTACCATAAACTTTACCCAAAGCCAACTGTGCAAGGCGCCAGCCAACTGTATCTTTCACTATCGGATGAATATCTTTGGGATTTCCTTGGTCAAAAGCAACGGCCATACCTGTATTCTTCACATGCAGTGAGGTGAGGTATTGCGCTTCACGCAACTCATTCCAGTAACGGGTCTTTGTTTCAAATCGGGGTAACTGTACAAACAGGAAAGGAATATCTCCCTGCCCCCACGACGCCCTCCACTCCTTTATCATAGCGGGGAACAGTTTACGATATTGTGCTCCACGTGCTGTATTCGACTCTCCCTGATAGAAAATAAATCCTTTCAGAGTATATGGACTAACAACGTTCAACATCGTTTCGGATAAACCGACCGGACGACGAAAATTCCATTTTCCCATAGGTTCCGTAGGTTTACCTATGTATTGTTTCTTTTCTGCTGATAATTTGTTATACTCTGCCAGAGACTTAATATAACGGTCATATATTTTCTCGTACTCTCCAGGCTGATAAGCATCAGCAATACTATCATAACGCTCTATGACAGGGCGGAAGTCTTTATCGGACAACAGCAACTTCCGGCTCGTCCACGCCTCAACCGTCGTTCCTCCTACGGGTAGTTGAATGATACCGATAGGAATATTCAAATCTTTATGCAGATTCTTCGCAAAGTAGTAAGCAACAGCTGCAAACTCCGGTGCTGTCTCAGGAGTACAAATCTTCCAGGATGTTTCAGGCACTTCGTGTTCCGGATAGTATTTTCTCGGTACTTTATAATAACGTATCTGAGGATAATCAGCCAAATCGATTTCCGCCTTCGCGTCCTTCACCCTGCGCAAAGCAAACTCCATATTTGACTGACCACCCGCCAGCCATACGTCACCTACGAAAACATCTCTAAAACTAACCTTATTATTACCATTTATGACTTCTAATTTATAAGGTCCTCCGGCTTCTCCGGTCCTTAATGTGACCATCCATTTTCCATCAACAGCCTTACTCTTCCGACTGTGCCCTTCAAACAACACTTCAACCTGCGAACCGTCTGCCGCTTCTCCCCAGATCTTCACGTTTGCATTACGTTGCAATACCATATGATCCGTAAAAACATCGGCAACTGTAAACCCGCCGTCAGCAAAAACAACAATGCTGGTCAGAAATAAAAATAAAGAAAATAAAATGCGTTTCATAGTTCAATTCGGTTTTAAAATGACTCTGCAAAGATGTCCGTTTACCGAGTGAAGACATATAACAATCGTTCTTTTATGAAGCAACTTTGTACAGTCGTGTTTAATACTGGCATTTTGCCATCGGATTGGCAAAGTTTTGCCAACAGGGTGGCAATATATTGCCTCCTTATTGGCAACTATCAGAAATCTTATTCCGTATGATCCGGACGCCTTGTACTTAATATTGTTTTCAGCAATATCACCCGACGGTCTCCTTTCAGGGAAACTTTCATTCTATTCTTTATATGCGAGATATCTGTTTCGACACTTAATTGTTGCTTGGGTTGAAGCACATAGTTCCCTGTTGTTTTGTCATTGATGGTGATACTGATGTTAAGAGGCTCGTCCACAGGATTCTCCAATATGGTAATCATGGTTTTCTTCTTCCCGGACAATGTCATGTAGAAATATCCTTCGCCGCTGGTAGATGATTTACTGATCAACGGGCTTCCTCCTTTTGAAAAAGTGAATGGAGCCATAGGCCTTCTTCCATAAGGTACATATTGCACACCCGGTTTTGAATTCCACCCACCATAAGCACCGGCATACTGGTAACCATATTCATCAATCTTCACTTCATATCTGGGGTCATGCTCCTGTCCTTTTGGAATGATAGGAACAGCGTTTACCATCAGGCCATTACAAGGTGCGTTCACGATTCCCCGTTCGGAAGCATAATCTCCCCAGATAATTGAGTCAGTCACTTCCACATACGGTTCATGCTGCTTGTCGACAGACATATAACGAAGCATATTGAAAAGGAGTTTATCTGCTACGGGATCTACTCCGCAATGATTAATCAAATCGAAACCAGACAACAGTATGGAGCCTTTACCCATAAACATCTCCGACAAGGCTGTCGCAGCCAAAGCACGGCTATAGTTGGCAAGGACGGCTACATTCTCCATCCCGGATTCACGAAGATCATATCCTTTGTCCACCGGATAAATGGCAGGAAAGCCTTTTTTCGATTCATCATAGGAGGTATAGTCGGACCAAAGGCGGAACTGCTTAGGGGTTAATCCGTTAAAAACCGGATGATACGGACGTTCGAGATTGATATTCATACCATCCGCATACGCCAGAGACGGTGAAAGATAAACCGGATCATTATTGCTGTCTTTCAGAAACTCCACGGAAGTTGGCAGCCACGATTGATTGAATGTTGCAGCATCCTGTTGCAGGCAAATAATGCGCCCACCCTTACTTACATATTCTTTCAACTGCTCTGACTGATTATTCAGTGAATCATCCCATGAATTCTTAGCCAGAATTAAGGTAGAATTCCGGGGTAATTCCTTAACCATACGCACCGCTTTTACAGGGTAACCGAGTTTCTGCAAACAGCTCAAGGTTTGCTCTCCTGCCGAAGAATCGTACACATAAATGGTTTTCTTTATCACCTCTGTACCCCGCCAGTCTTCTCCGGCTATGAACAGTTCACTTTCATTATAGGACACCTTACTGCCTTTCGACCAAATCTCACCTTTCAGCATATAGTCTCCCGAAGGCAGATTCTGAGGAATATCTATCGACAAAGGCCTCTTACAAGTGCCATAATAGGGAACAGATGGAAGATCGACCTCTCCCTCCAATACTTTCTCACCTTCCTTTTCAATCCACCACTGCAAATGAACTTCATCCAAATCATTGCCATAATCATCGTCATTGACGACATGGGCTACCACCGCAAGCTTACTCCCTGCATAAATCTGCGACTGCCAATTCTCCCAGCTCAGCAATACAGGCTGATAGCTGATCTGATATTGCCAGGCTACAGGTTTCGGCTTCATCTCGGCAAAGGACTTTACTCCATCCCAGTTATGAAATATAATTGTAAAAGGCATGGTACCTGCCAGACATCTGTTTTGACTTCTCAACCGACGGAATAATTCCGTTGCATTCTTCAGTACAAAAGCCTGATAGGTCATAGCTGCTCCGGCTTGTTCATCATCGGGCAGATGTCCTGTCCAACACTTCTGCGAACCCGGTTGTTTGGTTCTGGAGCAGAGGTTGAAACGCCCGTCTATTCCTGTATAGTTTCCTACACATTCGGTAAAAGTAATCGGTTGTACTCTTCCCTGATTTTGCCACATTGCCTTATCACGCATATTGAGATAAGTAAGGAAAGTATTATAATACCATCCCCAATACCTATGTACATCATAGATATCACCCGAATGTCCCAGCCCATAACCGGTATTGCCTATATACAATCTGGTATCATCCCATTTCTTGAGTTCACTACACATCTTTGTCAAGAACTCCCGATACAGATCGCCCGTTTTACCTTCATAAGGCATTTCATTGGATAAAATATAGATGACTACGGAAGGATGGGGAGTGAACGGTCCCAGATCAATTTCTTTATAGGTTCTGAGTGACAGGTCAAAGTCTATCGGTGGTGCAGTCTTGGTTGCATGTTTGGGGCGACCATACCGGCCGGCAAATATCATCATACCTTCTTCATCGCACACATCCATCCAATTCTGGTCATCGGGAATACGGATGATATTAATGTTCAGGCTCTTCATAAAGCGAACATAATCACGTGCAAAGTCTTTGCTTCTTTCCAGCTGTTCGGGTATTCCCCGCTCAGGCGGATTAATGGCATTACCCCGCAGATAGATAGGTTTATCATTCAAATAAAATACACCATCCCACATCTCGAACTTTCTGAATCCAATCCGCTTATGAAAAGTTTCAGTACCCGCCTTTACTTCCAAGTCATAAAGTGCAGGATTAACAGGACTCCATAATTCAGGAGTCAATTGGTCTATTTTCCAGACCACCGTTGTATCCACTTTATTCTTAAAATAAAATTCTCCGGAATGATTGCACAATATCGCCTTATTCCGGGCATGCGTAATTACAGCATCAAGGGACAAACTTTCGTTCGCCTCAGCAGACAACATTACTTCAATCCTGATATCCTTATCGGTAGTGATAGGAGTTATCTTATGAACCTTTGCCGCCAACAGAGACAACGGAAATAATGCACATAAAGCACACAATAATCTTGTTTTCATAGTATCAATTATAATAGTAAACTTATTCTTCTCCTTTCTGATATTGGGCGGGAGTCACTCCGAACAACTCCCTGAAACGTTTTATGAAATAGCTTGGGGAGTTGAAGCCAACTTCATATGCTATCTCCGAAACAGTCTTCGTATCCATCTGTTTCAGTAGCATCTGCGCCTTCTTCAATCTGATATTCAGAATGAAGTCATTGGGTGTCTGCCCTGTGATACCCTTAATCTTCAGGAAGAGTTTGGTACGGCCGGTATTCATGGCCTGGGCAAACATATTCACGTCAAAATCCGGATTATCCAGATTCTGTTCAATACACGCTACACATTGTTCCATGAACTGATGGTCTGCGCTATTCGTTGCCAGTATATCCACATTGTTATCCATTTGTTTTGCATATTTTTTCTGCAACAGCTTTCTGCTGTTTACCAGATTGTTACAACGCATAAACAAATGTTTCACATTAAAAGGTTTAGTCACATAGTCATCTGCACCCATTTTTAACCCTTGCATTGTATATTCTTCGGCTGTCTGGGCCGTCAGTAGTATCACTGGGATATGGGATGTTTCAAAATTACTCTTTATCTTCCTGCACATTTCTATACCGGACATCTTGGGCATCATGATATCGCTCAGTACAATATCGGGCTGTATTTCTTTTGTTTTTTCCAGGCCTTCTTCACCATCCTGCGCTTCGCAAACGGAATATACTTTGGAGAACAGACGGACCAGTAAGCCTCTGAGTTCTTCATTGTCTTCAACAATCAGGATTTTACTCTTTGTATCTTCCGATTCATTAGCGGGATTCTCATCATCCATCACATCAGTCAGTGCCTTGTCACCATACATGGTCAATTCTGAAATGCATGATGAATCGATATCGGGAGTTGCCACTTTCTGTGAATCGGCAATGTGACTATCTCCCAAAGGCAATTCAACCACAAAAGTGGTTCCCTTTCCCTCCATGCTCCGCACACTGATTTTGCCTTTATGAGCTTCAATTATACTTTTAGCAAGTGCCAATCCTATGCCCGTACCTTTCTGGTTGTCTGTGCTGTCGACCTGATAAAAACGATCGAATATCTTATCCAGGCTCTTTTCGGCAATACCGATACCCGTATCTGAAATAAGAATAACCACACTATTTTCATATTCCTGTACTGATAAGGAGACTGTACCACCCAGAGATGTATATTTGAAAGCATTGGACAGCAAGTTATAAATCACCTTTTCAAGCTGTACCACATCAAACCAGACTTCCAGATTCCTATCCTTATTAAGAAATTCAAGATTAATCTGTTTACCCCGTGCATACTCCTTGAAAGACAGATAGATTTCATCCAGGAACGCATAAATATCCTGCTTGCTGTATTTGAACTTTTCGAAACCCTGTTCTTGTTTCCTGAAATCAAGAAGCTCGGTTATCAGGCGCTTCATACGTAATGTATTTCGATGGATATTCACCAGTTTATTGTACACTAACGGCTGAATATCATTCCTTTCCATCAGCATCTCCAACTGGCTCACAATCAATGTGAGCGGAGTACGGAATTCATGTGAAATATTGGTAAAGAAACGAAGTTTGGACTGGTTCAGTTCTTCTATCTGTTTCTTCTCTTTCTTCTCGTATTCAAGTGAAGCCCGCAACTTTAATTTGGAAGAATAGAAACTAACCACTATATAGACAGATACAATCAAAATAATAACGTAAATACAATATGCCCAGACCGATTTGTAGAAAGGTGGCTTCACCACAATATCAATTTCCTTAAAGATACTTTCCTTACCGGAATATTCCTCAGAACTCTTTATCTTTAGCTTATACTTACCCGGATTCAGGTTGGTGTAAGTAATGCCTTTACGATAACCTGCACTCATCCAGTCTTTATCAAATCCCTCCAATTTATAGTAAATCCGGTTTCTCAGTACCGACACATAATTGGATAATGAGAAATTTATAGTGATAATGGAATGGTTATGATTCAGCGTAATTTTTGGCTGATACAAAATAGACTCAGAGAGAATATTGGAGTCATCATTCGGCAATATAACCTGGTTGTTCACTTCCAATGAGGTGAAGTTAAGCTGATAGGGCTTTACATAAGAATTCAATTCTTTTTCAAAGAAAGATATCATCATCTTGGGACCGGAAAGGAATATCTCATTATCGCTGGCCACAAACAATCCGTAAGGGTTCAATGCCGTCATCGGAAAACCATTCTGTTTATTATAGTTATAAAAGCGCTGGTTCTCCATATCAAAACGTGAAAAGCCCTGATTACTGGCTATCAGGAGGTAACCGGACAAAGACTCTTTTATATCGAGGATATAATCATTGATCAGGTCCGAATTGTGTGAGTTAAACGGTTTGAACGAATTGATATCCGGCTCATATAGGAATATACCATCTCCCGAAGAACCTGCCCAGATATTACCTTTCTTATCTTCAAAAAGTACATTTATCAGATTACTGCCTATAACCCGCTTCGAACTATTAGGAACAAAATACTCATCTTGTTTCCGGGTTTCAAGATTATATTTAACCAGTCCCAATGAATAGGAGAACCATAAATTATTGTTCCTGTCAAGAAGCATATCAATGATCTGTCTGTTATTGAGTCTACTATCTTTCAGTAGCTTTGTGCACTCTCCTGTTTGAGGATCGAATGATCCTATTCCGTTATGGGTTGCCAGTAAAAGATTCCCTTTATACGGAATAATTTTGCGAACTATATCGTTAATCAATGAATTCTCTTTCCCGGGAATATGCCTGTAGTTGGTAAATCGATGCGTTTTCAAATCCAGTTTATCCAGTCCTCCCCGTAATGTACCTATCCACAGAGTCTGATTATCTTCATCTAAATGCAGGGATTGTACCGTATTGGATGCAAGAGAGTTCTTATTTATATCAGACTTAAACTCTGCGAAGCTTCTTGTTTTTCGATCGAGATAGTTCACTCCACCACCTTCTGTTGCAATCCAGATACCACCTTTGGAATCTTCTCTCATTCGTCCGGCAAAAGGAGAGGTCAGCTTTCCTTGCTGAGATTCATCAGAATAATAATAGGTATAAATCTCATAGTCCGGATTAAACAGATTAACCCCGCCATAATAAGTGCCAATCCAGAAAGTTCCTTGCTGATCCTTCATCATACAGATGATGGAAGAATTACTCAGGCTATAGGGTTTATTATCTTCACTGTAATTGGTGAAAGTATTGGTAGTGACATCCAATTTATCCAAACCTTTAAAAGTCCCCACCCAATAGTTACCTAAGTTATCTTCAACCACACAACGGACGTAATTGCTGGAAAGTCCATTCTTATAAGGTGCATGCACATAGTTTGTTTTTCCACCGTTCCTGTCCAGTCGGAAAAGGCCGTCATCTTTGGTACCTACCCAAATATTCTTTTTGGAGTCTTCATAAATACAGGTTATATCCTTTGTTGGAAGATAATTAAGCCATTTCTTATTACTGTCCAGCATGTACAAGCCATTATTCATGGTTCCTACATATAGGTTTCCTTCATGGTCTTCGGTCACACAGGACATGCGTACATCCTCCAGGTGATAATAATATTCCAACCTATCTTCCGCACGGTTATAGGTGAATAAAGAGTCTCTGGTACAAGCCCACAGCCGAGAGTTACCGTAACTAATGGCCTGAATGTTATTATCGCGAATCGTATGAAAAATATTCTTCTTAATATCATATTCAACTACGGCATACTTGCAACGAATATAAATATGCCCGTCCTTATCACCACAAATCGTACCTATATTATTATTATAAAGACTATGCTTATCATTCTCAATCGGGCGGAATATATAAAAATCGGTACCGTTATAACGGTTCAAACCATCTTTAGTACCTATCCAGATTATTCCGAATTCATCCTGATAAATAGATGTAACTGTTGGTTGCGAGATGCCATTTTCTACTCCGAATGTTTGAAAATGGATATCCTGTGCGAACAACAATCCGGGAATCAAAAATGAGAGCAGTAACAGCATCCGCAACACTATTATTGATAAGGGAGTCTTTTTCATCATCGTATACTTCAGTTATAAGGTTCCTTTTTTTATAGAAACAAAAATAGCGGAATCTATGTACAACCTATATAAAAATAGGACTAATCTGTGTCGATATCGTACGAAAGCCCTCCGAATTCACCGATTCATACCCGGAACTCATCGGCTTTTCTACCGGAAATCACCCGGAAAGGCTATACAGGGATGAATAATTCGCTTACCTTTGAGCCATCAACCCATAACAATGGAATATGAATCAATAACAATAGAAATAATGGAAAAGAAACAAAACTTCCCGTCTCATGCAGGCTTATCGGGCAAAGCACTGATAGCTTCGCTCTTCATCATCTCCGGAATATTACTGTTTGCCCGTAACGTAGGTTGGATTACGTATGACTTATTTAGCATAGTGGTATCCTGGCATAGTCTTCTTATTGTATTAGGTATCTATACGATGACACACCGCCATTATCTGAGCGGTTCTATCCTCACCTTGATAGGCATCTATTTTTTAGTTGGAGGATTATCGTGGTTACCGGAGAACTCACAGACCATTATCTGGCCTATTGCACTGATCATAGCAGGCATCCTGTTCTTTGTAAAAGCCCGCCGTAGGGAACGCTGGATGAAAAGCCATATGAGCGGCCGTTATCAGGACTGGGCTAAAAGAGGAGGTGGACATATACACATGAATATGGAAAACAAGGAGCAACAATGCGAATCGGAAAACGGTTATCTGCGTTCCGACAATGCTTTTGGTTCTGTACGTCATGTCGTATTGGACGAATTATTTAAAGGAGCCAGTATCCGGGCTTCATTCGGAGGAACTGTCATTGATCTGCGTCACACGCATCTTGCACCGGGAGAAACTTATATCGATATCGACTGTACCTGTAGTGGAATAGAGTTATACATTCCTTCGGACTGGAATATTCTACTGCAATGCAATGCTTTTGCCGGCGGATGCGAGGATAAGCGTTGGCAGGGAGCGAATATTAATAAAGAAAGTACACTCATAATCCGCGGGAATATTTCCTTCGGTGGATTAGAGATTAAAGACTAATCCTATGAGAGCACATCCAATTATAGATTATCCTTATCGTTGGTTTCCGATGCTTGTGCTTGCATTGGTTCTGGCAATCATCCAGGCGACTCTGTTGTGGGGATATGCCGGAACTGACTGGCTACCTGCCATCATCGACGGAATCACAACAATCGGATGGCTTGCAGCATTGGCATATCTGGCTTGGTTTGTAGTAGGCCAAGTATCCATTCTCCAGACAAATGTCATTACGGTTGTATCAGGAATATTACTCTGGATTGCGGGCAGCTTCATGGTCTGCGACATTATGGTAAGAATTGCAGGAATACCTTATATTTCTTTTGTCTCCACCATACCTTTCAGGCTTCTGTTCGGCATACCGACATGGATAGCCATTATATTGTGGTATCACCTGATAGTAGTGAAAGATCCGGAAACACAAGAAGATGAATTCATTCTACCGCAAGCCGTAAAAGAAGAAAAACCGGAAGAGCAAGAGGAAACCATTGATCGCATTACTGTAAAAGACGGGTCACGAATACATATCATCAAAGTAGATGAACTACTATATATCCAGGCGTGTGGAGATTATACGACTTTGATCACCCCCACAGGAGAGTACATCAAAGAGCAAACCATGAAGTATTTTGAAGGACATCTGCCAAGTGACAACTTTGTACGTATCCATCGTTCCACCATTGTAAACGTGACACAGATATCGCGGGTAGAACTATTCGGAAAAGAAACCTACCAGGTGTTATTGAAAAACGGAACTAAATTACGGGTTAGCCTGACGGGCTACCGGCTATTGAAAGAACGACTGGGAATATAAAGACCTAAACTATTCTATAAAGCAAAAGCGAAGAATCCGCCCCATTGTGGATTCTTCGCTTCTTTTTTGATAGCAGATAAGGTTATCTGATTATTTCTTCTTATCGTCTTTCTTTGGTTCATCCTTTTGGGCTTCCTGCTTATCTTCCTTTCCTTCCGGGTGGATGATTCCCTTTACGGTTTCACCAATAGGCAGTTTGTCCAGTACACCGAGGCTCGGAGCAACCGTCTTCACCAGCGAACTCAGGAAGTTGCTTGTACCTCCGTTTCCACCATCGAATACAGTAATGTTTCCTAAATTCATGTGTTCAAATGCTTTCACCTGTTCTCCTGCAATTTCTTTCCATTGATCTACCATCTTATACTGGATGGCAATAGCCGGATTAGATTCTGCTGCACGTACCATGGCCTCGAAACCTTCAGCTTCAGCAAGCAATGATTTCTTCTTACCTTCAGCCTCAGCTTCCAACTTCATCTGAATGGCTCTTGCTTCAGCCTCAGCCTGTGCCAGAGTCGCTTTTGCACGAGCTTCCGCCTCACGGGTAATCTTTTCGGCAACAGCATCAGCCTGAAGAATGGCTTCTTGCTTTGCAACTTCAGCAGGTACAATCTTTTCAGCCTTCAAAGAAGATTCCACTTTACGGGCTTTAGCCTCTTCCACTTCTTTTTGAGCTATTTCGCGGGCAGCCTGTACGGCAGCTTCCGAACGTGCTTCAGCTTCACCAGCCTGTTTGTCGGCATTGGCACGCGTTACAGCCAGCTCCGCATCAGATTGTGCCACGGCTTTCTGCGCCTCATTTCGTCCGATGGCAGCTTTCTTTCCCGCTTCCGCCTGCTTAATCTCCATGTCAGAATTCAGTTCAGCAATACGGCTTTCCTTTTCCGTATTAGCCTGCTCAATCCTGATATTTTTTTCAGCTTCAGCCTTTGCCACCTGCGACTCTTTTTCAGCGTTGGCAATGGCTACCTGCGAGATTCGATCCTTATCAGCATTAGCCACAGAGATTTCCTGCAATTTCTTAGTTTCGGCAATGGCAATATCCTGGTCTTTACGCGTTTCGGCAACTTTCGTCTCACGTTCCTTTATTTGATTGGCAATCTTGATGGCACCCAGTTTCTCCTGTTCCTCAATGTTTGCCTGAGCCTCATTCAGTGCCTTACTTTCAGCTTCCTTACCTAAGTTGACAATATAATTGGCAGCATCACGGATATCGCTGATGTTGATATTCATCAGATACAAACCGAATTTGCGGAGTTCCGTATCGATGTTGTCCTTTACTTTAGAAAGGAATTTATCACGGTCGGAGTTCAGTTCTTCAATCGTCATATCGGCAATAACCAGACGCATTTGGCCGTATACAACATCCGTAATCAGATTCTGCTTATCATCAATCGTCAACCCCAGCATACGTTCGGCAGCATTCTGCATAACCTCATGATCGGTACTGATAGCCACCGTAATCGTAGTCGGTACATCCACACGGATATTCTGGGCAGACAGCGCACCGGTCAGTTTACAGTCTATCTGCATCGGTTTCATGGACAGGAATTCATACCCCTGGATTATCGGCCACACAAATGCAGCACCACCATGATACAACTTGGCTGACTTCTTATCACCGCCCGTTTTACCATATACTACCAGTACTTCGTCACTTTTACATTTCCGGTAACGGGAAAGAATACCAATGAAGGTAAGTAAGATAACCGCCACGAGTATGGCGGCCATAATCATCATTTCTTGTGTCATAAATCTATGTTTTTGAGTTTTGTTTTATTGAATATATAGAGTTCCGTCTTTATAGCCCGTAATAATAGTTTTATCACCTGTCTGATAAGTCTTGTTCGTTTCAGATACTACATCTATCTCACGCATAGCTCCGTCGCGACTTGCCTGTACAGTAAATCTGCCATCTCCTTGCCCGAAGTAGATGGTACATTCTCGGCCTACTAATTTTTCCGTCTTTTCCGTCTTATTCACCTGCTGTAACTGATAGGCTTTCTTATAAAGAAACCACACAGCGAAAACGAAAAACAGACCAATCAAAATGGCAATGGCATAACTCTGAATGTCAGTATTTCCAATCAGATACATGTACCATCCAAAACCGATACCGAAATGTGTCAGTCCCTTAAAAGACACCACGCTGCTGATGTCGGCATCCACGTCTGTATCCGCATCAATGTCTCCGAAGAAAATGGAAAGAATGAACTGTATCACAAAAATACCAGTTGTGACCACGGCGATAATCAGAAATATATTACTGCTCATAGGAATTTGAATTATTGTGGTTTACAATATATTTAGATATATTATTTCAAATATACACATTTGCAGAACATGCACAAAGAAACGGTTCTCTATTTAACAAAATTTTCTTGAGGAGGAAAGCAACATTACACAAAGATATTTGTTATGTTTGCGGACGCTATGATGAAACATCTACACTATATATTTCTGTTTATGTGCCTCTTATTAGGAATGTCTGTCATTCTGCAAGAGGAACAGCCGGCACTTCGGATGATTACCGAAGCCTCGACGGATACTTCTGTCACCCCTACGCAAACAGGATGTTTCATTTCGATGTCAGCAGATTGTTACTCAACCATTGCCCACCGCCCGTTTTTTAATGATGAAAACAATGAACGTAAAATCAACGGTATCCTCTTTCAGGAGAATTTTTATAATCAAGCTAATGCCCCTTCGAAATTACTGAAGCTTAAGATCCATCCGTCCGTGGGACAGATGCAACGTATATTCTCCACCCATTTACCGGTGGAACAAAATGCCAGCCTCTCTTTCACTCCCAGCGCTATCCGTTATTCTTACGGATATTACGTCTACGAGTTGAAGCATATTCTGATTTAAACCATCACTCTACTTATTACTCCCCCCTTACCGGAGGTATGCTATTGGCATGTCTTTGGTCAACCTATTGTTTATTCACATCTAAATTAATGTAATTACTATGCTCGATTTATTAATAGCCACCCTCGAAATGATGGGGCTTACATTCGTGATCGGCTTCTTCGTGGCTTTCATCATCAAGATGATTGCCGTTGCTGCGGATTCATTCGACTTTTACAGTTCACACCAGAAAGAACTGCTTCGCCTGCGGCGCCTGCGCAAGTTGCGCCAGAAGGTGGAGCTCATGATACGGGATATCCCTATGGAAGAAGACGGACTCTACAACGATAAACGCGAAGAGTTCAGCCGCGGAGTCAACCGTGAACTTTCCGATTATCGCGGATATTATCATGGAGTTAGCGCTGGAGTTTCCAACGCTAACCTGATGGATTACTACTATCCCGAAGATACGCACATGATGTATCTGAAGCAACAAGAAGAGATGTTATATCATAAGAATAAGAAACAGTCCGGAAAACCTGCCGGTAAGACCAAATAATAAATAGTATGGAAAATATAGATTTCGCGACCCTATTCCAAGGTTTTGGAACAATGATGGAAAGTGGCTACCTGCTTGCATCAGCCCGTGTGTTTTTAATCCTTTTAGGTTTGTTACTCATATATCTGGGCTGGAAAGGAGTGCTTGAGCCTATGGTAATGATTCCGATGGGGCTGGGTATGGTTGCCATCAATTGTGGAACACTTTTCATGCCGGACGGCACATTAGGCAACCTCTTTCTCGATCCGATGCTTTCGGATACGGACGACCTGATGAATACGATGCAGATAGACTTTTTGCAACCTGTCTATACACTCACCTTCAGTAACGGATTGATAGCTTGCTTTGTGTTTATGGGCATAGGCACGCTGCTGGATGTGGGTTTTCTGTTGCAGAAGCCTTTCGTCAGCCTTTTCCTGGCACTGTGTGCGGAACTGGGAACTTTCCTGACTATACCGGTGGCTTCGGCCTTGGGACTGACATTGCAAGAAAGTGCCTCCGTGGCCATGGTGGGAGGTGCAGACGGGCCTATGGTGCTGTTCACGTCGCTGGCTCTGGCCAAACATTTATTTGTACCTATCACAGTGGTAGCTTATCTGTATCTGGGACTGACGTATGGCGGCTACCCGTATCTGGTGAAGCTGCTGGTTCCGAAACGCCTACGTGCCATCAAGATGACTTCGAAGAAAGCTCCCAAGAACTACGATGCCAAGGTGAAACTGGCATTCTCGGCTGTGTTGTGTGCGGTGTTGTGCTTCTTGTTTCCGGTGGCTTCGCCATTGTTCTTCTCTCTCTTTCTGGGAGTGGCGGTACGCGAATCGGGCATGAAGCATATTTATGATTTCGTTAGCGGCCCGCTGCTTTATGGCTCTACATTTATGTTGGGTGTATTGCTGGGCGTGCTCTGTGATGCACATTTACTGCTCGATCCGAAGATTCTGAAATTGCTGGTACTGGGCATAGTGGCACTGTTGCTTTCGGGTATCGGCGGCATTATGGGAGGATACATCATGTACTTCATTAAGAAAGGAAATTATAATCCGGTGATCGGCATTGCAGCTGTCAGTTGTGTGCCAACTACGGCAAAGGTGGCCCAGAAGTTGGTTAGTAAGGATAATCCGGACTCGTTCATTCTGGGGGATGCCTTGGGGGCAAATATCTCCGGGGTTATCACTTCGGCCATTATTACGGGTATTTATATCACGATCATTCCATATCTCTAAGATAATTATAAAGTAAAGGTACACTTGATTTAGGCGCGGAATCTGCAGGTTTCGCGCCTATTATTATTATCTTTGGGCTGAGAAACATCTTATACATATGAAAAAGCCGAATTTGAACCTGAAGCGAGCGTCAGTGCTGACCTCAACGCTCCTGTGCAGTGCCCTCCTGATAGCCGCCCCCCTGCGAAGGGAGCTGAACGAGGGTTGGAAGTTTAAACAAGCCAGACTCAACAACTGGTATCCTGCCACCGTGCCCGGTGTGGTACATACCGACCTGATGGACAACAAAATTATTGAAGATCCTTTCTTCCGCCTCAACGAACGCAGCATGCAGTGGATTGACAAGGAAGACTGGGTGTACGAAACTACCTTCCGCCTCACTCCGGAGATGATGGAGAGGCAGAACATCGAGCTCGTCTTCAAGGGACTGGATACGTATGCTGATGTGTATCTGAACGAGAAGAAGATACTGGAAGCCAACAATATGTTCCGCGAATGGAGGGTCGTCATCAAGCCCCATCTGGAAGCCGGCGAGAATGTATTGAAAATCTATTTCCACTCTCCCATCAAAGTAGATATTCCCAAATGGGATGCTCTCCCCTATCAATACGAAGCAAGTAATGACCAGTCTGAAAACGGCGGGGTATTCAATAAGAAAGTCAGCGTATTTGCCCGAAAGGCAGGCTATCATTACGGTTGGGACTGGGGCCCGCGCCTGGTAACTTCCGGTATCTGGCGCCCGGTATACGTGGAGGCGTGGGACGATGCAAGACTCAATGACGTCTTCATCCGGCAGCAGGAAGTGAACAAAAACTGTGCAACCATTCTCGGAGAAATAGAAATCCTTGCGGACAAAGAGATAGAAAAGGCCAATATCAGTATTACCGAAGCTTCTTCCGGCAGAGTCCTGGCGGGACAATCCGTTTCGCTCAAGAAGGGGATGAACAAGATGTCATTACCTTTTTCTATCCGGAACCCGAAACTGTGGTGGAGTAATGGTCTGGGCGAACAATATCTGTACGATTTCCGCACAGACCTCACCATCGATAATCGTACGGCTGATACTCAAACTAAGAAAGTCGGCCTGCGCTCGCTTAAGATTATTAACCAACCGGATAAGGATGGAAAGACTTTTTATGTAGAATTGAACGGAGTTCCTGTCTTTGCCAAAGGCGCTAATTACATTCCACAGGATAACTTCCTGCCACGTGTCACGCGGGAACAGTATGAAAAGACTATCCTCGATGCAGCTAATGTCCACATGAATATGCTCCGCATCTGGGGAGGCGGTATCTATGAAGAAGATGTATTCTATGAACTTTGTGACCGCTACGGCATCCTTGTCTGGCAAGATTTCATGTTTGCATGCAGTCTTTATCCGGCTGAAGGGGAACTTTTGGAAAATATCCGTCAGGAAGCTATTGACAATGTAAAGCGACTCCGCAACCATGCCTGTATTGCCCTTTGGTGCGGCAACAATGAATGCAACGATGCTTGGTTCAATTGGGGCTGGCAGAAACGATATAAAAAACAGAATCCTGAATACGAACAGATCATCTGGAAGCAGTTCAACGACCAATACAATGTCACCCTTCCCCAAGTAGTCAAAGAATATGCTCCTGAAAGCTTTTATTGGCCTTCTTCCCCCTTTGCCCGCTATGATGGCGGCAGTGACGACCACAATGGTGACCGACATTATTGGGAAGTATGGCATGGCAAGAAGCCGATTGAGATGTACAATAAGGAACGAAGCCGTTTCTTCAGTGAATATGGCTTCCAGTCTTTCCCGGAGTTCGAATCGGTGAAACGCTATGCTCCATGTGAGGAAGATTGGAATATCTACTCGGAAGTTATGATGTCTCATCAGCGCGGTGGAGCCCATGCCAATGAACTGATTGAAACTTATCTGCTGAATGAATACCGCAAGCCGAGAGACTTCGAGGCTTTTCTTTATATGAATCATGTGCTGCAAGGCGATGCGATCAAAACAGCCATCGAAGCGCACCGCCGGGATATGCCTTATTGTATGGGTACGCTCTTCTGGCAGCATAACGATTGTTGGCCGGTAGCCTCCTGGGCAAGCCGCGACTATTATGGTCGCTGGAAGGCACAACATTACTTTACCCGCAAGGCTTACCGGGATATCCTTGTATCTCCCATAGCTGATGAATCAGGTATATTGAAAGTCCAAGTAGTCTCCGACCGCCTGAAATCCTGTGGCGGAAAACTTGAGGTAAGTGTCATAAAGCTGACAGGTGAAGTTCTGAACCAGTATAATCGTAATGTAAAAATAGATGCTAACAGTAGCCGGACACTCTTTTCCATTCCACTGGAAGAAGCGCTGAATGGGGCACGCAAGGAAGATGTCTTTGTTCATGCTGTCTTGTCGACGGATAAAGGAAAGAACGACTATGCCAATAACTACTTCCTGGTAAAACAAAAAGAAGTCAACTATCCGCATGTTATGATTACGAAGAGTATACAGCCCATCGAAGACGGTTTTGAAGTGACGCTCAATAGTGATAATTTTGCTCGTGCCGTATTCATCGTTACCGGAGATGCAAACAGTTCGTTCGGCGATAACTATTTCGATATACTTCCCGGAAGTTCTGTTAAGGTGAAAGTTTACACAGATTTACCGCAGAACGTACTCGAGAAACAATTAAAGATCGTTTCGCTTAGTGATGAATATTGAGTATGAAAAACCCCTCCGAAGAATTGGCTTACTTCGGAGGGGTTCAGAACTTTCTATGGTTATCGAGTTTCTTTCAAAGCCGCATCCAAGTCTATATCTAAGGCTTTAGCTACCCCTGTACCATAAGCCGGATCCGCTTTATAGCAATTACGCACGTGGCGTTGCTTTATAAAGAGTTCGGCATCACCCATGGCACGGGCAGTATTTTCACACGTCAGTTGCTGATCCTCCGCAGACATCAGGCGGAAAAGATCACCCGGCTGGCTGAAGTAATCGTCATCATACTCACGTTCGTTATAGTTATAAACGTCACCATGAACTTTCAAAGGCGGTTCTTTCTTTTCGGGAGAATCCTGCCATTCGCCGTAGCTGTTGGGCTCGTAACTCTTGGCACTACCATAATTACCATCTACACGCATAGCACCGTCGCGGTGGTAAGCATGGAACGGACAGCGGGGTTTATTTACCGGAATCTGTTCCGCATTCACTCCAAGGCGATAGCGCTGTGCATCACCGTAGGAGAAGAGACGTCCCTGCAACATCTTATCGGGAGAAAAACCGATACCTTCCACAATATTCTGCGGATTGAAAGCAGCCTGTTCTACCTCGGCGAAGTAATTCTCCGGATTACGATTCAGCTCCAGGATACCTACGTCCTGCAACGGAAAATCTTTGTGCGGCCATACTTTCGTTAGGTCAAAGGGGTTAATGCGATATTTGTCTGCCTGCTCTTCCGTCATCAGCTGAATTTGGAATTGCCACTTCGGGAAGTCACCCTTTTCAATACTCTCGTACAAATCGCGCTGGTGCGATTCACGATCCTTGGCAATGATAGCTTCGGCTTCCTGGTCGCTCAGGTTCTTGATACCTTGCAGGGTACGCAGATGGAACTTCACCCAAATACGTTCGTTGGCAGCATTATAGAAACTATAAGTATGGCTGCCGAAACCATGCATGTGACGATAAGAATAAGGAATACCACGAGGGCTCATGGTGATGGTCACCTGATGCAACGCCTCAGGTAGCAAGGTCCAGAAGTCCCAGTTATTGTTCGGGCTACGCATATTAGTGCGCGGGTCACGTTTCACAGCATGGTTCAAATCGGGAAATTTCAACGGGTCACGCAGGAAGAATACAGGCGTATTATTTCCCACCAAATCCCAGTTACCCTCTTCCGTATAGAACTTCATGGCAAAACCACGAATATCACGTTCAGCATCCGCCGCTCCCCTCTCACCGGCCACGGTGGAGAAACGTACGAAGCACTCCGTCTTCTTGCCCACTTCACTGAAGATGGCGGCACGGGTGTACTTTGTGATGTCATGTGTTACGGTAAATGTACCATATGCACCGGAACCTTTGGCATGCATACGTCTTTCGGGGATTACTTCACGGTCGAAGTGTGCAAGTTTTTCCAGAAACCAGGGGTCTTGCATCATGATAGGACCACGTTGTCCTGCAGTTTGAGTGTTTTGATTGTCGGCGTGAGGGGGATAAAACGAAATGCGATAAATTGAGTTATTCCGCATAAACGGTAATAGTTTTGATATACAAATAGTTATGTACGAATAGGAGAGGGGAGAGAGAAAAAACGAAAAGTTTACTCTGCTTTACTTTGGCTTTACTTTGGACTTTACTTTGAACGGTTTGAACGCCCGTCAACTTTACATGGCAATGGAGATGTGATAAACGGAGTAGAGTAGGGTAGGAGAAATGCGGTACATGGGCTGCGAAATGCTTTATTTAGGCGTTTTGCAGCCCTTTTTGTGCTTTATAGATAGATTGGCTTCCTACTTTTGAATAGTTGAAATTTAGTGCTCAAAATAGCGAAAATAGGGATGGGGGAGGAGAGTGGCGATTTTAACGGGAATATTTCGTTTTTTGAGGATTGGATATGCAGTAGGATATGCGTTTGGGTATGCAAATTTGTCAAGAAAAAAACGAAATGTGTTGATTGGGTATGCGTTTGGATATGCAATTTAAGCAAAATTAAGATGGGTTGAATTATATAAGTTACCATTTTACTACCCGTTTTTATGGCTTTATGTATTATTCAAGGGGGGAAAATACCATATAAAGAATAATGCAAATCAGCATATATAATAGAGTAATATGCTGATTTATAAAAAGGTATCTGGCAATTTCTGTTTTATTTGTGTTGAAAACGTGCGTGTGTCTCTTTTATTTAGAACAATCTGTGCATACTTCCTAATACTGCGTATACTTTCTGTATCATGGAAATAGGAATGTCTTGCGGACTGTATTCCGGGCTTTTATTGGTGGGGATTAAGCGAATAAAATCTTTTTGGTCTGCTTTTCCTATTCGTTTAACAGTCCGATAGCTTTCTGTCACGATGGCATATATTTCTCCATAGGGGAGATATTGGACGGGATCGGTCATTTCTTTGAGGGCGATATAGTCTCCGTTGCTTAATTCGGGTTCCATAGAATGACCTGTAATATTACACCACACAACACCGGGTTTATTGTAAGGCTCAAAATTTATATAGTAATCCGGATTAATTGTTTGATCATTTAAAACGAGATCAAATCCACCGATAAAATCTACATTGTAGTAAGGTGCTCCCTTATATTCATAATTAATAGTCGGGAGTGATAGCGGCTGTGGGGTTTCCTTTAGCATAGAGCCTCGCCCTGTTATTAGCCATTCTAAATTGAGGTGAGGATAATTATCCGCAATAACGGAAAGCCATTTGCTTTGAATATCTGTTTTATTATTTATGGCTCGCCTAATCATGCCATCGCTCGCAGATATTGATTGTTCAAAAGATCTAACGCTAATCCCTTGATTTTGTATAAATTGGCTAATTCGTTCAATCATAATTTTATTCTTTCTGTGAAAATAATCACGATTTTGCTTTATATTGTGATAATTATCCTATATATTTGCATCACCGTATTAATATTACCGGCTGTAAAGGTAGTGAAAACGGCTGATATGACAATGAATAACTTTTAAAAACAATGTGATATGAGAAAGCGAATAGTAGTAGATCGTGGTGAGATCAAGAAAATCTCAAAGGATTTTAAAGTCACGAGCAAAGCCGTTTGGGAGGCACTGGTTTATCGCAGTAACAGCAGCAAGGCGAGGCTTATCCGTAAGGTAGCCCTTGAACGTGGAGGTGTTGAAATCGGAGATCAAAAGGAGGCGGTATGAAAGAGGTGTTGTTACTTCTCTTTGGAGATGAGTTCAGGGAGTATTTCTCTTTGACTGCGAGGCAAAAGTTTTACGTGTGGTATTTCTGCCTAAGTTTATGCTTTTTATGTATAACTGATGATAGTCCGATATGGGCTATTATAGTGGTAGTCTTGAATTTTGCCAATGCCGCCCGCCTGATTAAAAAAGTACCATTAAATATAAAGGAGGATTAATCATGAAAAGAGTATTTCACGTTAAAGAAGATGACACTATCAGAAAATCGTTTGAAGATCTGCTTGATGCGGAAAGAACCTTGTACTCCGCAAGATGCCCCGAAATCGTCAACGAGATGGATGACACGCCCTCTCTATGGCTGTCTTTACAACCTCCTTATGTTCCCTCTCAATCTCGTTCACGGCGTTTTTTAGAGCTTGATGAAGAGCCTTACTTCCGCTTGGCCGGCCTTTTGGAATTGACGTATAGAAACTCAACTCCACCGGAACTCCAAACGCGGGGGTTAACCATCCGGATTCGGGATAATAAGGCTTACTTCTGTATCTCAGGTTCAATCTCCTTAGCTGATTTGCAAACGCTGTGCGAACGTTGTCAGGCTGGGCAATCTCCTGATCAATGTAAAAAGTGATACAAAATGATGTTTCCATGATGATAACGATTTGATTTTGCAAAGGTAAGAAAAATCCCGGACGGTCTTTTGAGGTGGTTCGACTCCGCCTCCGGGGACAAAGTTTAAAAAGGTATGGAGTATTTTGGAAAAACAGTATGTGCAACTTACGATGAATTAACATCAGGAAATGATCCGGTAATAAAACCCGGAACATTGAAGTCCTTGCAATACAGGAAACGTGTTGATGTTATTTCTCGTGGAGGCGGTGGAGGAAACATCGCTTTATATGTCTATTCCTCCCTACCTGAACGTTACCGGATCCGCTTTGAGCAAAAGTATGGTGATCCGGTGGAGCTAATCAAAGAGCAGTGCATAAAAGACAGGCTTAAAATAGATGATGCCGCCCGAACATTCTTTGAGGATTACCGGTATGACAAGGCCGGCGAGATGGTGAGCCTTACCGAAAGGAAAAAAGAGGAATACACCATAAACGCCTCGGTACTGAACGAGTTGATATCGATCCTGAATGACCGGGAGGGCTATCGCAAGGCTTTGGGTGGAAGTACAAAGAAAGTATGGGAAACGATTATCGGAACGGCAGACCGCCTCCGTGATTCTTATGGCCACACACTGCCTGAAAACGCCGCCCGGCTGAAAGACAAGATAAACCAATACAAGAAAGAGGGTTACTCCTGCCTGATCAGCAAGAAAATGGGGAATGACAATACCCTGAAAATAACCGAGGAAGCCGGTAACATGATTATAGCGTTAAAGCGGAGTAGCGTTCCCGTTTATACTGATGCTCAAATATTCGTGGAATTCAACCGGATTGCAGAAGAGAAAGGCTGGAAGCAGCTCCGGAGCATTCAGAGCCTCCGTGGGTTCCTGAACCGTCCTGACATCGAACCGTTGTGGTACGATGCCGTTCACGGGGAGCTGAAAGCCCACCAGCGTTACAGCCGCAAGAATAAAACCGAGCTTCCCTCGATGCGTGACTCCTTGTGGTATGGTGATGGTACGAAAATCAATTTGTACTATAAAGACTATGACAAGGACGGTAAGCTGGTGGTTCGTACCACTCAGGTTTACGAGGTCATCGATGCTTATTCGGAGGTATTTTTGGGATACCACATTTCAGACAGCGAGGACTACGAGGCGCAATATAATGCCTACCGCATGGCCATTCAGGTATCAGGTCATAAGCCTTACGAGCTGGTGCATGATAATCAGGGAGGCCACAAGAAACTGCAGAATAGCCATTTCTTTGATAAGATTGTCGGCCATGTTCATAGAACCACGGCTCCATACAGCGGGCAATCCAAAACGATAGAGAGCGTTTTCGGACGTTTTCAGGCTGAGGTTTTGCATAAGGATTGGAGGTTCACCGGTCAAAATATCACCACCAAAAAGGACACGAGCCGCCCGAATTTAGAGCGTATCGAGGCAAACAAGGATAAACTTTACACTTTGGCCGAACTGAAAGCAGCATACGCTGCCGCCCGGAAAGAATGGAACGAAAGCAAGCATTTTGCTACCGGGATGAACCGCATCGAGATGTACCGAAACAGCGTGAATCCTGATACCCCGACAGTGGGCGTTCTCGACATGATCGAGATGTTTTGGGTGATGACTGATAAGCCCTCCACTTATACAGATAACGGTCTGAAAATAACCATTAAAAAACGTGAGTTTACATACGAGGTTTACGAGGTTCCGGGTGTGCCTGATCACGAATTCCTAAGAAAAAATAGAGGGCAAAAGTTCTACACCATGTATGATCCTTATGATCATACCTCGGTACGGCTATACAAGAAAGATAAAGCAGGAGAGCTGCGATTTGTACGGACTGCAGAGCCTTATATCGTTATCCACCGGAATATTCAGGAACAGACCGAGGGTGAAATGTCCTTTATCCGCCGGAATATAGAGGCGAACACGGAGGATCGCATCGAGCGTCAGGTTGATGCACGTATCATCGAGCAGGCGCATGGCGTGAGTATGGAACAACAGGGACTCAAACGTCCGAAATTGAAAGGTGCAAAGAGCGAAACGGAGCGTGAAATTGAACGCCGAGTCCGCCGGTACAGTCAGGATCCGGAACAGCTCTCCGCCGGTAAGGTGACAAAGCTAATAAGCAACATCACGTTTGACCAGCTGAATGGTGATATCCGCCTGAATGAAAAGAAAGTAGCAGGAAAATTATAATTCTAATATAAAATGAACAGTACAATGACACAGAAAGAGAAAGATGATATCCGTGAGGCTCTCCGGGTATATGCAGCGAAGTATTCCAGCCAAAAAAAGGCTGCGGCAAGTTTGAACGGCGTGTCTGCAGGGACACTGAGTGCCGTGATTAACGGCAAGTATGAGAGTATCAGTGATGATATGTTCCGCAATATCATCGCTCAAATTACTCCAGCAGCTGCAGCCACCGGATGGCAGCTCGTGGAAACGAACTCCTTTCAGGAAATATGGTATGCCCTGAGCGATGCGCAGGAGTTTAAAAAAGTCCGCTGGATCGTGGGTGGTGCGGGATGTGGCAAAACAACGACAGCCACCATGTACGCTCAAAAGAATCATGAGGTGTTCGTCATCCTTTGTGATGAGGATATGCGGAAAGGTGATTTTGTTCGGGAGATCGCCCGTAAACTCGGTTTTAAGACTTGCGGGATGCGTATCCGTGAAATATTGGACTTGGCCATCGAGAGCATCATACAGATGGAAAATCCGCTTTTGGTGTTCGATGAGGGTGACAAGTTGAACGATAACGTGTTCCACTACTTTATCAACCTGTATAATCGGTTGGAGGGTAAATGCGGGATTACTTTCTTATCCACCGATTACATCCAGCATCGTATTGACTGCGGTTTGAACCACAACCGGAAAGGCTATAACGAGATTTATTCCCGCATTGGGCGTAAGTTCTTTAAGCTGGAACCAACCTCCTGTAATGATGTATTTGCCATTTGCCAAGCCAACGGATTGATGGATAAAAAACTTATTGCAAACGTGATCGATGTGACGGAGAAATCGGAGTTTGATTTGCGATGCGTGAAAGATGCCATTCACCGGGAGAAAAAGGTGGCGGCAGCGAAATAGTATAAAAACCTGTTCAAACGCTGGTTGAACGGCGTTTGAACGTAATTCAAAAAGTATATGAAACAAATTGTTTTACCACTCGCAAGCCGGTTCCCGGCAGGCCATTTGAAAAGAGGCCAGCTCACCGGCTTTCCTGAGAAAGTGATTAAAGGAACCAAGATCCACACGTTTCGTGAGGATCCGGGCAAATGGGCGTACAACGTGGAGCTTATCAACTCCCATAATGCGGAGCTATCTATCCGCCGGTGGATTGGCCGTCCTTATCATACTCCGCAGCTGGAGGTGAAAAGGTTGAAAAAAATCGGTATCCAGCAGGTGCAAATGACATGGGACTCCGATGTCGAGCAGCCGACCGTTTTCATAGACGGAAAACGTATCCTAAACGTGGAGCAGCTGGCTGCTAATGACGGGATGACTCTCGATGATTTCGTGAGCTGGTTTTTTAAGACCTCCAACACATTCGAGGGAGTGATTATTCATTTTACAGATTTCAGATATTGATTTATGGCACGGGCATTATCGGTAACAGAAGCAGTAAGCATGAAGAAAGAAACGCTCAAGCTGACAGGCGCATGGGCGGACGCTTTCGGAGAGCCTGAACGGATTGGCGTTTGGTTTATTTGGGGCAATAGTGGTAACGGGAAAAGCAGCTTTGTCATGCAGCTTTGTAAAGAGCTGGCAAAGTTTGGGCGGGTGGCTTATGACAGCCTCGAAGAGGGTGCGAGCCTCACCATGCAGAACACGCTCCGCCGTTTCAACATGGCCGAGGTAAACCGCCGTTTCCAGCTGCTTGACTGTGAGCCGATGTCCGAGCTTGGTGAAAGAATGGATAAGCATAAAAGCCCCGATTTTTACGTCATTGACAGTTTCCAATACACCCAAATGAGCTATAAAGAATACATCAAATTTAAGGAGGCGCACCGGAACAAGCTGCTGATTTTTATCAGCCATGCAGATGGCCGGAACCCTGATGGTCGGAGCGCAAAGAAAGTGATGTATGATGCCGCCCTGAAAATTTACGTGGAGGGGTTCCGGGCTTTCTCGAAAGGCCGCTTTTTCGGCTCCGTGGGGCATTTTACAATTTGGGATGAGGGTGCGGTAAGATATTGGGGAGATAACGCTTAAAACGAACGGAAATGAGTAAAAATAATCAAGTTATAACGATTTCGCCTCCCATGTTTATCGGGGAGGGAAATCAGAAAGAAAGTATCTCCAGCAAAGGCCACCGGTGTAGCTATTGCCACGGTAACGGTTTCTTTTGGGGAGAGGAACAACGGGAACGGGTGAAAGTTGATTGCCCGGTCTGCAAAGGTAGCGGTAAACTCGATGCCGTGATAACTATCGAGTGGAAACCTGCAAAATAGAATGAACGATGGAAAAAGAAGTACCTGAAAATATATTGGCGAAAATTAGAAAGCTGCTCCGGTTAAAAGAATCTGCCATAAAAATCGGATCCGAGGGAGAAGCCCATGCAGCTGCGGAGGCTGTAAACCGGCTGCTGACATCCTATAATTTGTCATTGATGGATGTTACCCCGGAAGAACAAAAGAATATGATATCCGTGAGTGAATCGGAGAAAATAACCTATCAGGACACGTATGGGAATATTTGGAAAAGGGATTTGTTGCGGATTATATGCGAGTATAATTTTTGCCGGATTTTGTTGCATGGAGGTACGACTTACATGGTGGTAGTCGGTACACGGGAAAATGCGGAAGTTGTGCTCTCGCTTTATAATTACTTGAGGTCTGTATTCCGCCGGTTGTCGGTAGAACGTTGCACCGAGTATGTGGCTACCCGCAGAGGGTATTACCGGACAAAGAAGTTTAAACGGAATTATATCAAATCTTATTTGTTGGGATGTTGTACCGGTTTACGGAAACAGTTTGAGAGCATTCGGAAAACAGCGGAGGAAACAGGTCTGATGCTATGCCACAGTCATTTGATTGATGATTATTTTCAATCGATAGGCACAACCACCCATAAATCCAAGAACCGGAATAAAGTGAACGCCTCCGCCTATTGTTCCGGATATGATGACGGTTCAAAAATTAATTTAAACAAGCAAATCAATGGGAAATGATCTTTATCAAATAGGCTTACCGGTAGCCTCTTTAAGTACAGTTCTGATGGATTGGACTTGCTTTAACCGACCGGAGAAATTGCTGATCAGTCCGGCCAAGAAAGATGAATGGGCGGTGGTTGAACTCCGGAACCCGGAGCTGGCCGCAGCTATCATCAAGGATGTGCCGGAGGCAATGGTAAAAGTAGTACAACAACCTGTAAAAGTCGTGCAAATATGAAAGCGTTATCAGCATTAAGACAGGTATTCAGCCTGAAAAAGAACGAGGAACTCGGCAGAAAGTTCTCTCCCGAAGAATTAAAACGTATTGTCGATGCCATGAAAGAGTATGCGGCATCCAAGCTGCAGGAGCAGCGAGCCATTTGTCAGCGTGAATTTGAGTTGGCCTATGACTCCGGTGAAAGTAATTTGGGGACGAACCCGGCCATTACCGAATTGTACGTCCTGCAATCCCTAAAAGAGAGTGAAACCCCTGAACTTGATTGATTATGGCAAAGACAAACAGTTATTCACGTTTTTGGACGCTGCTGGCGAAAATGCCCTGTTCTGACAGGGACGGTTTAAAGCTGCAGCTTGTATCCAGCTTTACGAATGGGCGGACGGACTCACTGAGAGAAATGACTTTGAGTGAATATAACTCGATGATACGGGAGATGGAGAAGCAGACCGGATCCAGCCGTCCGGTCAGTTACGAGGTTCTGAAAAAGAAACGCTCTGCCGTTCTCCACCAAATGCAGTTGATGGGTATTGATACGGCAAATTGGGCGGCGGTGGATAACTTTTGTTTGGGCGTTCGTATCGCAGGAAAGAAATTCAGGGAGTTGTCCGCTGATGATTTGGATGCGGTATTGCTCCGGATCCGCTCCATCCGGCAAAAGGATATGCAGAAAGCAAAGAAAGAACTCAATTAACTTATTTATAAACCATTTAAAATGTGATATTATGGCACAGATTGAAGAAAAGCAGACCGTTGAAATGACGGCGGAGGAAAAGGCTCAATTCGAGGCTTTCCGTAAAGAAAAGGCCAAAAAAGAGGCTCAGGAAAAGGCGAAAGCCGAACGTGAAACGTACCGCCAAATGGTGGATGATGAAGTGAACAGCGCAATCCCGGTACTCCTCTCCTTGAGTGAGGATATCAAGGAAACCAAAAAGACGGTGCTGGAGAACTTTAAAAGTATTCTTGACATGAAATGCGAGGTTCTGAAAGTCGTAAAGGATGATCAGCGCAGCCATACCTTTACCAATTCGGAGGGAACCAAGCGCATCACTCTCGGAGTGTACGTGACGGACGGCTACCGTGACACGGTGGAGGACGGTATCGTGATCGTGAAAGAATACATCGAGAGCCTCGCCGACAATGCTAAAACGAAATCACTCGTGAGCATGGTTTTGAAGTTGCTGGCACGTGATGCCAAAGGCACGTTAAAAGCCAGCCGTATTGTCCAGCTTCGCAAAATTGCAGAGGAAAGCAACAATGACCGTTTCATGGAGGGTGTCCGCATCATTGAGGAGGCATACCAGCCAGCGATCAGCAAACAGTTTGTGAGAGCGGAAATGAAGAACGGGGACGGTATGTGGGTGACCATTCCTCTGGGTATGACAGAAGCATAAGGAGGGACGGTCATGATATACAAAGTTCAATTCCAAATCCACCGCAGAGGTTACCGCAAGCTCCGGCTTGAGGGCTTATACGTGCCGGAAACCGGTGTCGAGATGTCGGTTCCTGAAATGAAACGTGACGTTACCGAGTTCATCAAACGCCAGCTTTCCAGCCGGAACAAGGAATTTGAGAATTTTCAGGTGGAACTTACGGTTTTCAAAAAGCTCAAAACCGATTTCATGTATCACCCGAAATCAAGTGAAGAATTAACCATAATAAAGGAGGAATCAGATGGAACAGACGAATAATGCGAAAGCCCGGTATATTCCCACCCGTGTGGCTGTATGCAAGCGTTGCGAGGGAAAAGGCGTTGTATTCGAGTACAGCGATGAGAACAGGACAAAGGTATCCGGATCCTGCCAATGTCCGACCTGCCTCGGATCCGGCAGAGTGAAAGTGACCAGCTCGGTGATAACCACTATAAAGCCGTTCGTTCCGGGTAAGGATGACAAAGAGGGTATGCTTGCAATGTAAAAGCCCTTTAATCAATAATAAAAGTCCGCTGAAATCCTAATTTTCAGCGGACTTTTTTCGTACTATGGTGCAAATAATGTACCTTTGTATTAAGTAATCAAATCAATATGCAGGAGCAGCTCGTAATACCGTTTTTTTGCCCGGAAATAGAGAAAGCCGGTAACCGCCGCAGAACACGCACGGTTGCCTCCTCCGATGCTGCCATCACCTCCCGCCGTGACCGCCTCGAAAAGCGGAACCGCATCATGACCGCCCGTTATTACTATTGGACTGAGATCAAACGCCGCCGCTTCGATGACGTGCTGAGAATCCTTTCCGATAACGAGTTCTTTGTCGAAGAGCGAACCATCAGCAACACGCTGGTGGAACAGGATGATTTTTACAATGAACTCCTGCGTTCCAAAGCATCCACCCGCAAGCTCAAAGCGATGTTTCCCGGCTTTGATTGGAACTAATCCATAAACTCGGTTTCATAAATCACGTTATAGACTTTCAGACCGTCCGCTCTTTTTTCCGGCGCACCCCGGAGGCGGCGCATCGGGTTGAAAAGGTTCCCGCCGTTCCACCATTGCAAAGCCTCGTGTATCTTATCCAACGTGTCCATGCAGGAGAGAGCGTGTTCCCTGACAAGTTTAGGGGCTGCTGCATTTGTACTCCCTCCGGCTTGAAAGGCCACCCTGAGTTGTATTTGCGCCTTTATCTTTTGCCGTCCACCCATGTGGGTTTCGCAGGACGGATAAGATATATCTATCAGGCAGCACGGGAAAGCCACAGCAGGCCGCTCTCCCGTGTTAAGTTGTCCCTCCTCGGCATCTATCCACCGGAGTTGTGGTACTTCTGTTTTCAGCCGGTCACAAACGGCAATAAAAATTTCTTTGTTCATAGCTATTCATTGTTAAGTGAGTCAATATATCCCTCTATCCGTGCGTGTATCTGCTCGTTCAATTCTTCGGAATCTCCCATGAATTCACGTTTCGGGATGTTAGTTTTCCGGGTGTGCGCCTTGACCGGTACATCTTTCCGTTTTGTTTTCCGGGTGTGTGCCGGTACGGGTACTATACCTTTGAATCCCTCGTTGTGTACCTGAGCGTAATCTACCTTTTCATTCCCTGCAGAGATAACCACCCGCTGGGGAGTTATCACCGCCGGTCTGATACTGTTCACCAGCGCACCGGAGTCAATCAGCAGGGAACCGGTTGTTTTCGGTACTTTTGCCGGAGTCCACGGGTTCCCGTCAAATGCTTTCTTCTTGAAAGCTGATTTATAGTATTCCGTGGCCGTTTCCGCCACGATTTCTGCCGCATCGGAGATTATCTCCTCCGGGAGCGATTGCAGATAATTATTTAATTCTTTGATATTCATATTGAAATAATTTTGTATATTTGCTTCCGTAAGCATATCGCTCCGGGGATGAATCGAATATGCCAACACCTGACGGATGACGGGGGCATCAAAAAGTCCGGGTTTTATACGGCGGAGCGGGATGTTAATCCGTATATAAAAGGAGGTTCTCAGAGCCTCCTTTTACTTTTTGATAAGCAGACCACGGCGATATCTCCATCGTGGATCTATCTTTCTGCTCTTGCGGCCTTTCACCTTGATGTTGGCGTTTTGTTCTATCTCGAACCATGTCGTGACCTGATAGAGCGTTCCGTTCTTGACCTCGCAAACCACGTTAATCACCTTATCCTCGTAAAACTTGATAAAGTTCAGGTTGTCGAACTTCTTTTGATAGTCGTTTATCCATACCTCGTCAGGGTTTTTAAGCACGTCCGGGATGCACTCCACGAGAGGAACACGAGCCTCCTCGTATTTCTTTGTGGTGTGGCGTTTGAACACCTCCTCCGTAAGTTGCACCTTTCGGCCTTTGTAGTCATCCATCACCTGATGCGAATCCCTCCACTGGTTCGGATCCCCGGCAAACACCGGTGCTTTTTCGGTCGCTGCCGCCGCTTTCTTTCCAAAGGACTCCAGCCCGTAATCATTATAATGCAGGTCACCCAGCAAGGAGGCGGCCTTGTCGGGAAACTTGCGGATATAATGCTGGTTCTTGGAAAATACCTCAGCCGTTTCTCCCCGGTTTGAGTCCCAGCCCTGAGCCTCGTTCATTTTCCATTCACTCGTACCGAGGTATTCGTCGACAATGGCACGCATGGCGTTGATGTCTATACCCTCTACCTCGTGTTTCATGAGCGGAACCACCCGGCAACGGCATTTCCAGCCATTAGGCGGGAATATCTTTTTCCACCGTGGATCATTGACCGGTAATATCACCCCGTCCAGCTTCCGGTGTTCCTCCCTTACCTTTTCATCCCCGGCAGTGACATATTTCCAATAAGGGAACATTTTCGTTTTTCCCATGAGCCGGTGGTAATTGCTGGCGGACTCCGCCGTTAGTACCGCCGTTTCGTATTCCGTCTTTTGCCACGTTTTATTGAACGTGCCACATATCTGCTCCGCTTTTTTGGAGAACTCCTGAAAATTACCGCTCTCCCTGAACGCCTTGTTCAGCTCCTGAATTTCCGCCAGCGTCTTACCGGCGGAGAAATGAAACAGGTTCATCTCCAAAGCGGTGATGAAAGCGTCATCCTGCAGGCCGTATGCGAATCTTACATCCGCATGGTTCATTGAACGTTTGAACGCACTTTGAACACCGTTCAAAAAGTCGGTAGCAATAAAGGAGAACAACTCCGCATCGAACTTCCCGGTTTCGCCGTTTGCAATCCTTGCGGCCAGCTTTTCCGACATCGGAGCGTTATCATTCAGCCTGATGGGGGCTTTCCCAATGGATGCCCCGACCTGCGGGGCTTGCACGAAAAAATCCCATAAGCGCATAAAGAAATTACGGTCTGTATTACTGATTGTGTCCTCCTCCGAATCCTCTCCAATATCGAACTGAGCGGCCTGAGAGGAGGCACGTTTTGCGACCGGCTCCCCATCTTTAGGCACGGGAATCGAATATTTTTCATGCAGGTAGCTCTGCGGGATATCCATGATGTCGGAGAGCTGCACCACCTCGGCAACGGAGAGCTGCTCCGCCGCTTTGGGGAAAATGAACTTTCCGCCAGCAACGGGATACCCTCTCGCCTCCAGCATGGGGAGTACCTTTTGGTTGAGGACACGCTGCACGTACCGGAGGTCAGATTTATTCTTTCCCTCCTCTACCTCCTTGTGAACCTCACCCAATGAACGTGCGCCTTTCTCTCCCTGTACGGTGGTCATGGTTTGTCCGAGGATAGTGATCAGCATCTCCTCGTTGTTGGCCTGCCGGAATTCGTTGTACGAGGATCCTGAACCCGTTCCGCCCTCTTTGGTTTCCACATCCGCCTCTTTTGGGATGACCACATACGGTGCGGATCCGGCTTTATCGAAAGCCTCCTCCAGCAGCTTGCGGCTCTCCGGATCATACGTGTTGTATTTACCGATGCGCTGGGGCATCCCGAAAAGTTCGATCCATTGTGACCAATCCCCAAAGCCTCCACGTTTGTAGATGGCATAGGGAGCCGCCTTGAGTAACAAACCGAAATCCCGGTCTTTGCCGAGAATGAGCAGCTGTGAATCTCCCTCGTATGGTATGCCTATTTCGTCCGTGTCCTGCCGGAGGATTGTGCGGTTTTTCAGGTTGATATGCTTTGCCGGAATCGGTTCCACGTTGAAACCGTCATTAAAGGTCATTTCAATGCCTGAACGCCCGTATATTTTCTTTTTCAGGATTTCAGTCAGCAGATCCTCCCATGCGGTGGTGTCCATCAGGTCTGCGATCTCCTCCACTTCCTCCCCAGCCGCATTTTGGAAAGTAAGCTCCGAGTTCGTGACCGCATCGATGCGCTTTTGAACGGCATCGCTCAAAACGCCGTCAATCATGATATCATCGAGCAGGTCATACAGCTGCTTTGTTCGTCCATTGTCTGCAGAGGAGAGAGCCGTCCGCCAATTCCCCACGTCATACACTTTCCGCTGGGGAGCCTTGACTACGATCTGATGGATGACCAGCTGCTCCTTTGATTTTGCCCCGGCATTTGTCGTGGCCGTCTTTTTTTTCTTGTTCGCCATAGTCATATATTAAAAATGTTGATTACGCTTGGGATTGCTCCCGTAGATATATTCACCTGCAGTATCCGGTTTCCCGTCACCGTCCTCGTCTATAATGGGGAGGTTAGGCTTAATGTCTGATTTCTGCACTTGCCGGAGCCATGCCACGGCACGCTCGTACCTATCCTGCCGGAGCTGCAGGTCAGTACCGGCATTGCATAGGTTCACGAAATGCCACACGGCTATGTCCTTTACAAAAATGAGTAGGAGGGCGTTTCTTTGGCTCCCTGTGGCCTCGAAAATCTTTTTGCGGTCATACGCACCAAGATATCCGTATGCTTCCTGCAGGGCAGCGTCTATGGCTGCCGTGAGGATTGTTTCATCCTCCCTGCTGATAGCCTCTATATTCTCTTTATAGAGGTGCGTTTCCAATTCTTTGGGTGTGATAAATGCCATGATTAAAATCTCTTTTTATTGGTTACACGTGCGCCCACGGTGTAGGATCCAGCCGAGAGCGTGCTTATCTTTTGGTTGATGATCCACACGCCACCCTCGATGCAGTCCACGCCGTCAGCGGGTGATTTCATAGCTCGGTTGATGAGCAGGAACTGCTCCTCCAGCCTTTTCATGTGCGGATTATCCTTTTCGTCAATGTTGAGGATGAGTTGTCCTCGCCGGTTGATCGGCTCAAGGTTTCCCTCGATACGGTCAAACTTTTCCGGTTTCTTCCGGGTATCCGGTATGATCCCGATAAATCCGAGTTGTTTTCCTTTCTCGCTAAATAGCGGAACGAACACCTGTTCATAGAAAGGATCCTGCAGCTTGTTATTTTCGATGTAATTATATACCTGCGTTTTTTGCCCCACGTAATCCCGAAGATAATAATACCAGTTCACGTACTCCTCGTTTACCACATGGTCAAGATAACCGGTGTAAACGTAGAATTTACCGTCATAATACCCGATAAGGAAACAGGCTTTGAAAGAGGTGGCCTTGTTCTTTGAGTTGGACGGAGCCGGATCCCCGTAAACAACGGCAAACTGCAGCTTTGAGAGTGGCGGGCATTTGCCCCATACCATTTCTTTGAACGTGTCACCCTCGGAGAGCGGGTTGTTCATGTATTCTTGCTGGAACGCCTTTGTGCTGATTTTGGACTGAATGCGGTTAATGCGTTCCTCCGTGTTCTTTTCCGGCCAGCTGGATTTGCCATCCTTGTCCCGGATGTTCACGATATCCCAATGGTCAGCTTTATCACCGGCACGTTTCACGCAGCAGTCAAGAGCGATCAGGTTTCCGCAGAATATCACCAGCAAATCCTCGCTGATGGATCGGGTTGGAAACAGAGCCTCCTCGAACCATTCCCATTTCTTTTTCAGGATGTCCGGGTTCCTGCAGTCTGCATCCGTATCGAAGTCATCCACGAGAGCCGTGTCCGGACGTACAGCGTCCTTTCTCGTACCACGGGGTGACTCCAGCGCACCGATAGCCCGGAACGTTGCCCCGGTAGTGAGCGTGAATTCGTCCGCCGTCCAGCTCCCGAACTCCCTCAAATCACCATAATATGCCTTTAGCATGGAATTGCTCTCAAAGGCTTTTTTATAAGGTTCCAAAAGCCGGACGGCGTTCTCGTGACTGTTTGAGATGAGTAGCACGTTCTTTTTCTTTCCGGTCAGCACGAGGTACATCATGCACATGAACACGATGGTGGATTTTGCCAGCTCACGTGACCACGATAGAACCTCGTACCATTCCATATTCGTGGTGATGCGTTTGATGGCCTTTTTATGGAATTTGGTAAAGGGGTACTTTGCGAATTCCGAGAAAAAGAACAGGATCCACTCGATGACGTTCGCCTCCAGCTTTTCCAGCTTCTTTTTTCGTTCCACCGGCGAGAGGTTGTCGGCGGCTTTGTCCCTTTTGAGTGAACGGTGGTATTCAGTCCACTCCTTGTATGCTTGAATATCATCTATTTTACCCATTTCATTTTCTCCTTTATATACGCATCGAAATAATCACTCAGCTCCTTTGCCCTTTCGAGATCCTGCTGTCGGAGCCAATCGAGCAGCCCACGGGAAACATTGTATATGTCCCTGATGGAGGCATCCTGTTCCAACGCCTCAAGGTCAGCCGTCAGTTTGCGCCGTATATCGGCCTCCGCCGCTGAGGGATACCGTTTTCCCTCCTCTTTGCCTGCGATGGAGCGGTCGAGTTCGTCCAGCTGCGTGAGCGTGGAGCTGATCCGTTCCTCCCGTGTCTGCAGGAGGTTGAGCTTTAAGCCCTCCCATTCCTTAACCCATTTGTTCACCGTGACACGGGAAACACCCACCCGGTCGGCAATTTCCTGCTGGGTGATGTTCTCTTTTAGATACATCAATTTCGCCCATTCTTTCCGTTGATTTGCTTTCAATTCTTCCGCCATAGCTATATCATTTTATAGCCCAAAGGTAAAGCCTTGCGGTGAGTGAAAATAATTGGTTTGTAATGGTTTACGTTTAAACTGAAATGGCTGCAGTTTAAGTTGAAACGGTTACAGGCCGATTTGTACAGCCCGTTTTTTACCCTGAATTTTGTCACAAAATCAAACGAGCGAAATGGGCAAATTAACCTTTGTATTACATGATGAGTCGGTGAACACCTACGGGTTTAGGATGCTCACCAGCGGAGCCAATTTGGAGGAGTTTAAAAAGAATCCCGTGATGCTTCTGAATCACGATGATTACTCCCTGCCGATTGGCCGGTGGGAAAATATACGTGTTGAGGGAGGTAAGATTTTAGCCGATGCCGTGTTCGATGAGGGAGATGCCCGTGCCGCAGAGGTAAAGCGTAAAGTTGAGAATGACTTTATCCGTATGGCCTCTATCGGTGCGTGGCCTCCGGAGGAGAAAAGCGATGCCTATGACCTGATGCTCCCCGGACAAATGCTCCCTACCGTTACGAGATGGACGGTTCGTGAGGGCAGTGTCGTTACAATCGGAGCCAATCACAATGCGCTGGTATTCTATGACAGAGAGAGCAAACAGATTATCGACCTGAATGATAAGGGTAATCTTATCCGGTTGATAGATCACAGTAATAACCCCAAAAAACAATTAAAAATGAGCGTACTTACAGGAGTATTGAAGCTGCAGGACTCTGCAAGCGAGGCGGAAATCGTAACCGCCATTCAGGGAATCATTGCCAATGCCGACCGCTTGGAAAAAGAAAACAAGACGCTGGCCGCCGCAGTGGATAAAATGAACGAGGCCAAAAAGGAATCCCAAAAGCGGGAGGCGATTTCCCTGACCGATGCGGCCATTAAAGACGGACGCTATGATGCGAAAGGCCGTGAGAACCTGCTGAACCTTTTCGATAAGGATTTCGAGGGAACAAAGGCTATGCTGGCAGCTATCCCGTGCCGTGCAAACGTGGCCGGTCAAATCAACACGGATAAAGGATCCGGTGTAACACTCGGTGATTGGAAAGACAAATCATGGAACGAGCTGGATAAAGCCGGTAAGCTCGTTGAGCTGAAAGATGCCGCTCCGGACTTGTATAAGTCCAAGTTTAAAGAGCGTTTCGGTATCGAACCGAATCTGTAATTATTAACCATTAAAGCAAGAATAGAAATGGCAATTCAGAAAGAAATTTGGATGGCGGCTATCGTGGAGGGTTTATTTGCCTCCAATAGCTTCCTGAGCAAGGCGTTCAACGCCGATGAGTACGTGAACAACGGCAAGATTGTTCACATCCCGAATGCCGGTGCAGCATCCGGAACCAAGAAAAACCGAACCAGCCTCCCGGCTACGGTAACCAAAAGAACGGATATCGATGTGACGTTCCCGCTGGATGAATACACCACTGATCCGGTACTTATCCCTAACGCCGACACGGTGGAACTCAGCTATGACAAACGGGAGTCCGTCCTGCGTCAGGATAAACTCAAACTGCAGGATGATGTGGCACTCGATTTCGTTTTCAACTGGAGTCCTGCCGCCGCACAGTGCATTGAAACTACCGGTACGGAGATCGATGCCTACACGGATAAGGCTACCGGCAAACGTAAAGGTATCTGCAAGGCAGACGTGTTGGGCTTGATGACCAAGTTCAATAATGATGATATTCCGCAGGAGGGGCGTTATTTGCTGCTGGATGCGCAGATGTACTCCCAGCTGTTGAATAGCCTGACGGAGAACGAGAACACGGCGTTCCTCGCTTCCGCCGATGCGCAGAACGGTATCCTCGGTAAGCTGTTCAGCTTTAATATCATGATGCGTAGCAGGGCAGCCCTTTACACTGCGGCCAAAGCTCCCAAAGCATGGAGTACCGCCGGTGCAGCCACCGACCTCGCCGCCGGTCTTGCATGGCACGAGCAAAGCGTCTGCCGTGCGCTGGGTGAGGTGAAAGCGTTCGAGAACGAGGGTGACGCAACCTATTACGGTGATATTTATTCATTCCTTGTACGTGCCGGTGGCCGTATCATGCGGGAAGATAAAAAGGGTGTAATCGCTTTAGTGCAGGGAACCCCTGCAGCGGGATAAGGTTATGGCAGAATTGAAATATTTGGTAATCCACTGTACCGCCACGCCTCAAGGCCGTAAGGTAACGGGTAACGATATCCGGGCATGGCACACGAACCCGGTGAGTAAGGGTGGGCGTGGCTGGAAGCAGGTGGGATATACCGATATGTTTCACCTTGACGGAACGGTGGAGCGATTGGCCCGGAACAACGAGGACGCACGGGTGGATCCGTGGGAGATTACCAATGGAGCAAAAGGGTACAATTCCATTTCCCGGCACATTGTGTACGTTGGCGGTGTGGCCGCTGACGGCAAGACTCCCAAAGACACCCGTACTCCCGGCCAGCTGAAAGCGTTGGAGGATTACGTGAAAGACTTCCACCGCCGTTTCCCACGGGTGAGAATCATCGGTCATAACGAGATTGCGGCCAAGGCGTGCCCGTCATTTGACGTTCAGGCATGGCTCAGGAAAATAGGCATTAACCAATAACAAAGCAAAGAGATGGACGGTCTGATGGATTTTTTAATGTTCGCCCTGCCGGGTGGTTTTATCGGGAGCATCTTCACATGGTTTGTTGGCCGTAGAAAGCAGAACAATGATATGTTATCCCAGCTTCAGGCGTCCATCAATATGCTCAGTAGTGAGAACCGGAAGATATTGGATGAGAATATCCAACTCCGTAGAGAGAATGCCGACCTGAAAGCGAATCAGGAGGAGATGATCCAAAAGCTCTCCCGTCTTACCAAAGAGGTGGAGAGATTAAGAAAAGTAATCAATAAACAAACAGGAAATGATGAGAAATCCAATCCGAGGGGTAACCCTCGTGCTACTTATAGCCGTGTTCTGCCTGATGGGATGTGCCACGGCGAAATTAACCAAGAGCCAGCAGTCACACACGCTGACGGAACAGACGAAAAGCGGAACCACCACCGGAGTAACCGGAGAGCAGTCAGACGTGACGGCTCAGAGGACGGGGGAACTACTGCAGGGACAGACGATAACCGCCCTGACACGGGAGGGGATTCCGGAGTCGGAGGCGAAAGTGGATGTTCCGATACAGAACCTCCTTAACTTGCCGGATGGTGCTGGCTACACGACCAAAGACGGTCAGGCATCGGTAAGCGTGCAAAGGCATGGCGATAATATCACGGTTAAGGGTAAATGTGACTCTATCGCCCGGCAATGCCTTTTTTACGAGCGTGAGGTGTTCCGACAGCGCAACGAGGTGGATAGCTTAAAACGGGTTATTTCCCGGATGGAACAGACGAGCAGCCGGAGTGATGAAACCTACAAGGCGGAGAGCGATGCCGCTGAAAGTATCAAGGAAAAACCTCCCGCTACATGGTATAAATGGCTTTTAGCCGGATTCGTGGGTGGTTTGCTGCTTACCTCTCCACTAAAGAAACTAAAGAATAGAATATTAACCTTTTTAAAATAGAGAACGATGTCAAAAGTATATGTGAATGATGGATACATGATGCTCCTTGATGCCATTTATTTCAATGGTAAAAAGATCGGCAATGTTTCTGATGACGGTATCGATTGGGGCGGTGATGCCGCTGAATATATCAAGCTCTTTGCCGCACAGGTTCGTAATGCCCCGGTCAAGAAAATAAAGAAAAAGGATGCTACCAATCTGCTAAAGTTTACCCTGATTGAACTTGTTCCTCAGAACTGTAAGGACGTGATGGGCGGAACGGTGGACGGTACAAAATGGGAGGCTCCCTCGGAATCCGTTTCATTGGAGGGTACATTGAAAATCCTCTGCGGAACCGGTCAGACTATCGAGGTGAAACGCATGACGCTGGACGGTGTGGTACGTGGCAAGATTGGCGGTGATGATCCGCTGGGTATCGAATGTGAAATGGAAATGTTGAACCCGCTGGATGGAGGTTCTCCTTTCAGCTTTGATGACACGGTTCCATTTATTTCCATAACGCCCACCTCTTTGTCATTCGCCAAAGGTGGAGAAAGCAAGACGGTGGATATTGAAGCCTCCGGAGCGTTTTCCGTTGGAAAGGTTCCCGCCGGTTTCAGCCTTGAGATTGTAAACGGCAGGATTACCATCACGGCGGATGCCAATACTGGGGCTGCGAGAAACGGATCGGTAGAGTTTATCCTTGCGGCTGATAATACCAAAAAGGCCACCCTCACGTTGAGTCAGGCGGCTGGTAATGCGTAACCCATGAAAAAGAACGTGGAAATAGAGGCAGCGGAGGCTTTGCTTGATGTAGGGGTTTCCCTGCCTTTTTTGCAGTTTAAGATGCCATTCAGAAAGAAACCGGTATCGATCAGGGTAACCATGAAACGTCCCTGCTTGGGGAGTCAGATCCGGATCGCAAGGCTATACCTGCAGTTGGGTATCACATACGAGGAGATGGAGCAGTTCAACAAGCATGAGGAGATGGCGTTCCTTGCCATTCATGGCAAACGTGTTTCCAAGATGGTATCCCTGACCATCTGCCGTGGGGCGGTTTCCGGTCTATTGTTTTCCGGTATTGTCGCATGGCTCTTGAGATGGTTTGTTCCTGACAAGTACCTGCAGGGTGCTAACCAGCGTTTTGTCACTTTGCTTGGTACAAAGTCTTTTATGCGTATTATCGAATCGGTTCAGATATCCAATCCACTGAAACCGAGAGAGAGCCAAAAAAGAAAGGGGAGTTAAGAACGAAATATGTCGGATCCCATAGCCCCTTTGGTATAGTGTGGCAGATAGCTGCGGCCACCGGCTGGAGTGTAAAATACATTCTTTGGGGTGTCAATTACCAAACCCTCCGGATGATGCTTGCCGATGCGCCACATTACGAGAAAGAGAATGATAACAACCGAACCGGAAGCAAAGGCGGTAAAGGGAAACCTAAAAGCCTTTCCGGATTTTTCCAATCACGATTGAAAGAACAATGAAACCCGTTGAGATAGAATTCATAATGAGAGACAAGCTCTCTCCCGGCATTGACAAGGCGGGCAAGTCCGCCGAAACGCTGGGAGATAAGGCCGAGCAGGTGTCTAAAAGCATCACAGACCGTATTGCCGCCCAAAAAGAGCAGATCAAGTATGTTGAATCCTGTCTCAAGGATTTAAAGAAGCAATACGACAACCTTGCACCCGGAAAGGCGCAGCTGGAGATGCGTGCGGAGATAGATGCCTGTACCAAAGCCCTGCAGGAGGACAAGAACATTCTCTCCTCCCTTGAGGCGGAGCATGACAAGGCATCCGTTTCCACCAAACGTCTTTCGATGCAGCTCCGGGAGATGCAGGATGCGATGGCTCGCCTGCGTTTGGAGGGCAAACAGAACACCAAAGAGTATGCGGAGATGGCCGATAAAGCCGCTGTATTAGCCGATACCATCGGTGATCTGCGTACCCAAACGAATATTCTCGCCAATGATGATGCTGCCTTGCAGGGAGTGATGAGCGGTGTGAACGGCTTGTCCGGTCTGTTCACGACCGCCACCGGTGTCATGGGGATTTTTGCCTCGGAAAACGAGGATCTGATAAAGATACAAACCCGTGTGCAGAGCGTCATGGCCGTCACTATGGGGCTGCAGCAAGTCATGAATACCCTGAACAAGGATTCCGCTTTTCGGCTGGTTACCGTTGTCAAGATGAAAAAGCTGCTGACGGCGGCCAATACAAAGCTGGCCGTTTCGTTGGGTATCTCCAATGCGGCGGCCACCGCTTTGATGGCCACTCTGACATTAGGGCTTTCCGCCGTAATAACGGGGCTTATCGTTCTTTGGGATAAATACAGCGATGCGCAGGAGAAAGCGGCGGAAAAGGCGAAAGAACGGGTAAAAATAGAGAGTGACGGGCGTGCCCAAATGATTAAAACCCGTTTCGAGATAGAAAATACGACAAAGAGCCTGAAAGACTTTACCGGCAGTAAGGAACAGGAAAAGGCTAAAGTCGAGGAGTTGAACCGGAAATACGGCGAGAGCTTCGGGTATTACAATACCGTTGCCGAGTGGTACGATGTGCTGATCCAAAAGAGTGATGACTATATCCAAATGCTTTTCCTGCAAGCGAAAGCCCAAAGCCTTGTGAACAAGGCGGTGGAAGCGGACGAAAAGGTGAACGAGGTAAAGGCTACTCCCGAATCCGATGTCGAGGGTTCGATGGGCTGGTTCTCTAAAATGGGACTTTATATGGCTCAAAGCGAGTCTTACGGTCAGATTGACGCTCAGACGTTGATCGAGAAACATAATAAGGAGGCCAAGGATGCAGCCGTAAAAGCCGCCGAGGAACAGCGGGACGCTTATCTGGAGGAGGCAAGGAAACTGCAGGAGGAATATGCCGAGCTGGGAAAGAAATCCGGTATCGGCGGGTTCGTGGCTCCTGAGAACAACAAGGATAAAGCGAAACCGGCCAACAACCTCGCCGAGCTGGAACTGAAAGCCCGGCAAAAGATAGAGGATCAGCGTATCGCCATCCTGAAAGAGGGATATGACAAGGAGCGTGAGGAGGCATCGTTGAACTTTGAGCGGGAGAAAGAGCGTATCAACCGTGAGGAGCAACAGCGCATTGAACTTTATAACAAGCTGAAAGCCGCCGGGGAAAAAGTTACTCCTGAGCAGCTTGCCAATATCTCGGCACAGGCCGCAACCCAGCGTATACAGGTTGCACAGATATATGATGCCACCGTTGCAGAGATTGACGGTAAGGAGAAAAAGGATAACGAGGAGAAAAAGAAGAAACAGCAGGAAACCCTGCAGGAACTTCTGACTAAATATCGTGACTATGAGGCACAGCGTGCGGCTATAAAGAAACAAGGTGATGATGATATCGCTAAATTGGAGGCGGAGCGGACTGAGGCAAACTCGGCGGAGATTGACCGGGCGATAGCCGTCGCAAGAGAAAAGGTAAAACAAGGCATCCAATCAGTGAATGATGCGGAGGCTGACAGTATCTCAAAGGACAATGATTTCTTTAAAAAGCTCTTTGGGGATTATTCTTCCATGTCTTTCGACTCACTGCAGAAACTTATCTCACAGGCGAAGCAGTTGCGTGCATATTTATCCGGCAAGGGAGATGCGAAAGGTATCACGTTCATCTCTCCGGATCAACTGAAAAACATAGAGAAAAGTCCGGCAGAACTTGAAAAGCTGAAAAAAGCCCTTGATAAATTGCTCGATACCGGCAAGGGAGGCAATAATAAGTGGGAGAACATCTTCAAGACATTTGAGAAAGGCTTTGCCGAACTCAAAGGTGCGAAAGGAGCCAAAGAGGTGTCCGGCGCAATCGGTACGATCAGCGGGGCAGCGTCCGAGGCGGCTGGTGAACTTGCCAATATGTTTGACCAGATGGGTGACAACGAGGTTGCCGATGCCCTGAACGGTATGCAGCAGGTGATGGGGGCGGTTTCCAATATCGGACAAGGTTTCGCCAAGGGTGGCTTGATCGGTGGCATCGGTGCGGCTATCGGTGAGGCCGCAAATTTCCTGACCTCGGCCTTTGCTGCGGAAGCCCGCCACAAGGAGGCTCTAAAAGAGATTGAAAAGGCAAAGCTCGATTTCCAGCGGCAATACAACCTCTTACTGCTGGAGCAGAACCTTTTGCTCGAAAAGGCGGAGAACATATTCGGGGAGCGTCAGGTAGCAAAGGCCGCTAATGCGATAGAGGTCTATCGTGATGCCCTCTCGCAATTCAAGGAAGAACTGGCCGGTGACGCTCCCACCATGAACTGGATAGAGCGCATGACGGGTGATTTTGCCGGAACCTACCGCAAACGGCTGGAGAACTATCAGAAAGGTTTTGGCGGGTTGAACGATGCGCAGATCGTTACGGGACATAAAAAAACGGGATTGTTCGGCTGGGGAAAAGGAAAGGATGTTTATAGCGGGATCCTTGATGTTTACCCTGAACTGATAAAGGCCAACGGCGAGCTGGATACGGAGATGCTCCAAGTCATTCTCGATACCCGTAAGATGAGCGATGAAACCCGGAACTACCTCGAGAACCTGATCGACCTGAAAGATGCGATGGACGAGGCAGAGCAGGCTTTGGAGGATTATCTGCAGGAAACGTTCGGGAGCCTCGGTCAGGGAATGCTCGACTCCATCACTTCCGCCATCAAGGGAAGCGGCACGGCATTGGAGAATTTTGCGGATCAGGCCGCTTCCGTGCTGGAGAACCTCGGAGAGCAGATCGCATACTCCTTGTTTTTCGCTGATAAATTCGATGACCTGCAGAAGCGGCTCAAAGAGGTTTACGGCAGTGGTAAAAGCGAGGCGCAGATTGCTAATGATGCCATGCGGCTCGTGGATGACTTTTACAATAATATCGGCAGTAACGTGGATGCCGCACAGTCATGGATGGAATCGTGGAAAAATAAAGCGGCGGCTATGGGGTTCGACCTCTGGAAAGAGGATACCACGACTCAGAGCGGTAAGGCCGGGGCGTTTCAATCCCTTTCTCAGGATCAGGGTACAAAGCTGGAGGGGTTGATGACCTCCCTGCAGATGCACGATGCCTCCATTGATGAGAACGTGGAGAATATCTCCGAGGGACTTGGTGGGGCTATCGATACCATCAACAAGATAAAAGAGAATACCGACAGTTTGCCGAAAATATATGATGAGATCGTGGAAATAAAGCGTGACGGTTTAAAAATGAAATGATATGGATGTATTGAAAGGCTTATTATTGATTAATGATGTGGATATATTCACGGATTACGGGGCTTTCCTTGTTGAGGAAAAGCCCGGTGAGAACAAGAACTACTCCTCACTTTTGAAGCCACCTGCAACCAAAACGCACACGGCAGTATCATTCAGGGAGCAGGATGGCGAAAAACTGCCTGAAACACTTGTTCCGGCTTGGGAGGCTCGTGACGTGACACTCCATTTTGCGATCATGGCAGCAGACCGGCGGCAATTCCTTATCCGTTATTCCGCTTTCTTGGCTTTTTTAAAGGCCGGGAATAAAGGGTGGCTAAATTTATACCTGCAGGAGCTTGACCGTTCATTCCGGCTGTATTACAAGGAATGCACGGACTACAGCCAGCTGACCGATTTCGGTGGCGAGGTTGCCGCAAAATTCAGCGTGAAATTCAGGGAACCGGCTCCGGTGTTATAGGCTATTCAAATAAATTCAAACGGCGTTCAAATGGAACTTAAAATATACAATCAGCAAGGCGTTTTAAAAGCCACCGTGTCACCCTCGGACTCGGATCGTCATGTTAAGGAGGTGATGAATGACAATGTACTGAATTTGTCATTCACGCTTTACGAGTATGTCGGGCTGGGCGTGAACGATTACGTGGACTTTGACGGGGAGCGTTTCACGTTATTGGAGGATTATAAACCTGAGCAGAATTCCACCGTGGAATACGTGTATAACTGCAAATTTTACGGGATCGAGAGTGAACTTAAAAAGGCGAAAGTCCTCAAGCTGGTAGATAACGAGAATGAGTTGTCTTTCTCTTATGATGCCACCGCTGCGGAACATCTCCAGCTTATATGCGACAATATCAACCGGATCAAGGGTGGTAATGCTTGGGTTATCGGGGAGGTTGTTTCCACGGGTAACGTGAACATAGAATACGATAATATATTTTGTTTTGACGCTCTTTCCGAGATAGCCAAGAACTTCGACACGGAGTGGTGGATCGAGGGTTCGACCATCAACCTGAGCCGGTGCGAGCATGGCACTGCCGTTCCTTTGGGATATGGGAAAGGATTGAAAAAACTCACCCGTGTGGCAAATGATACGGTTCCGTTTTTTACCCGTCTTTACCCGCTTGGCAGCACCCGTAATATCGTGCAGTCTGATTACGGTTATAAGCGTCTGCAGTTACCCGGTGGCGTGCGCTATGTAGAAAAGAATACCTATCTCGGTATCGTGGAGCAATCTGAGGAAAACTTCTTTTCCAATATTTATCCAAGACGTACCGGTAAAGTATCTACGGTTAGAAGCATGGAGGCCACTGGTGAGGACGGCAATAAATTCACGATATATTACTTTACGGACTCCTCTCTCGATTTCGATCCGAATGATTATGAGATTGAGGGGCTTGTCAAGAATGTGGTGTTTCAAAGCGGAGAGCTGAACGGGCGTGATTTTGAGTTGAATTTTAATTCCAAAACGAAAGAGTTTGAAATCGTAACGCAATTCCCTTACGAGAACCAGCAGCTGCCGGGCGGTTTGTTGATCCCGAAACCGGGTGATGAATATATCCTGTATAACATCCGGATGCCTAAAGAATATTATCCGCTGGCCGAGCAGGAATTTGCAGAAGCTGTGGCCAAATACATGGATAAAATCAGTATTGATACTTCCGTGTACAAGGCTCCCACTGATTATGTCTATTTGGAAGAAAACCGGATATCCTTGCAAATCGGTAGGCGTGTTCTTTTGGAAAATGAGATCTATTTTCCGGCAGGGGCGCACGAGAGCCGTATCACGAAAATCTCCCGGAAATTGAATAATCCCTTCGAGGCGGATATTGAATGCACGTATGCGGTTGATTACGGGCGTATCAGCCAAATAGAGAACAATATCGTGGATATACAGGCCGCTTACAAGGAGCAGCTGAACAAGGAGGTGCTGGCTGTTTTAAAGACCTGGGACAGCATTGATCCGACAGAATACAATGTCCTTTCCGCCGTCCGGACTATCAAAGCGATAGCGAATTCGATCAGCAAGCTGGAAAAGGAAATCTCTGGTAAATTCCTGCGGAAAGATATTCCTGACGAGGCGGGTGAACTTGAAACCTTTTTAAAGGGGATCAGCGTGATCGGCACGGCATTGGTTGAAAAGCTCACGGTCGATAAAAACGCATTCTTTAAAGATACCCTCTCCTCCGAGAACTTCATCTCCGGTTTTCCGGGCGGATCCGGCTGGGCTTTGTTCTGGAAAGAGGTCATTAACTCCGCCGGTGTAACGGAGAAAAAAGCGGTCATGGAGCTTGATGACATGACCATCCGTGGCGTGATGAGAGTTTACGAGTTCGTGATCTCCCAGCTCGTGGGTGAGAACGGAACCCGTATCACCTCCGACATGATGCGTGTTCATTCTATCAATCCGGCTACAAAAACGATATATCTCGACACGGAGAAAGGTGTCCTTTATAATCCTTTCCGTGCCGGTGATATCGTGATGGTGCAACAATTCTCCGTGAATGGCCACGGGGGAAAACAATACGAGTTTGAGGTGGTGGATGCCAAGGTCGGGGCATTGGCTGATGGTGAGAACCGGCTGGATAGTGTCACCTATAAGAATTTTGTCGGTGACGTGAGCAGCGTGGCCGCCCGTGACGTGCTTACCCGTGTGGACTCTTTGACGGACTCGGACAGAAAGGGCATCATTAAACAAACCAGCGTGGAGGAGGGCAGCCCTTACCTCGATGTCTTGTACGGGATGAAAACCGATCCGGACAATGCCGTCCGTACCCGTTTGGGGCGTTTGGCTGGAATCATCACTTATTGCTGGGGACAGTTAAAAGGTTACGGGCTGTATTCGGAGCACGCTTACCTGACAGGAGATTTCCGCCTGCGTACCGGGGAGGATGTCCGGACGAAATTTGAAATCGTTGAGGGGATGTTGCAGAGTGCCATGCAGGGGGTTATCAACACGATGACCGAAAAGGACAATTACCTGACGAACGCCACCTTTCAGGATGACCTGACCGGCTGGATCCGGGAGAATGATATCAGCATCTATGACGTGAACGGGCAGCTGCTTGATTTGGGTATAAACTTTTATTCCGAAAAGAACAAGGTTTCGGACGTGGTTTCTTTTGACGGGCGTTTCATGCTCCGTGTTAAACGTAGTTATATAAAGCAGTTGAATAAAGATATAACCAAACCTGAAAAAGGGAGTATCCTTTATTTGACTATAAAATACCATTGTGATGCCGGTGGAACCCTGACTGCCGGTTTCAGCGGATCCGCTCCTTATGTTTCAAAAGCTATCGAGGCAGCCGATGGATTTCAGGTGTTGGAGGTATCGGGAGAATGGAGCGGATCCGGTGATTTCCTTTTGCAGTTTACCGGTGATATTTATGTCGAGCGGCTCACTTTGACCAACCACCCGCTGGAGGATTATCAAAAGGTTGTAAGCACGAAATTTGAGCAAACGGCTGAACATATCTCTGCGGTGGCCGAGGCGGTGGATAAAATTGATAACACGATAAAGACAGCAGGCTGGATAACTACTGCGGACGGCAATAAGTTATGGGCTACAATTTCAACGGTGGATGGCTTGGGTAACCGCCTGACCACCCATGAGGGCAGCTTCCACGTGACGGCGGATCAAATCAATGCCATCGTGAGTCGTATCGATAAGGCGGAGGATGAACTGGGAATTATTGACAACACGATAAAGACTGCAGGCTGGATTACCACTGCGGACGGCAACAAGTTATGGGCGACCATTGACAGGGTGGACGTATTGGGTAACCGCCTGACCACCCATGAGAGCAGCTTTCACGTGACGGCGCAGCAGATCAACGCCATCGTGAGCCGTGTGGACACGATAGACGGAACCATCAGCAGGGCCGGGTGGATTACCTCTGCTGACGGTAACAGGTTATGGGCAAGCAAGTCGTTGGAGAATGGCGGTACAATCGTATCCTTTATCAACCAATCGGCTGAGGACGTGGCAATAAATGCGGAACATATCAGGCTGGAGGGGCTCGTTACCGCCAATGAATATTTTAAGGTGTTGGAGGATGGTTCGATTGAAGCGAATGCGGGTACGTTTTCCGGATATTTAAAGACTAATTTTCATTTAGTGGAATCGAGCGATGCCATATACACGACTGATTCCGCACGAAAAGAATACGGATACAAGATCAACAAGGAATTAAGTTTGAAGGTTGATATGAAAGGAGCAACTAATGGAGCCGATATCATATTGTCAAATGATGTAAAGTATATTGGATCACGAGTGATCTTGTATAACGGATGTCATCCTCCTTACACGAGAACGGTGGGTTCTATCCGTTACAGTTCCGTGCGCATTGATGATGGAAGTCAGATTCGTGGAACCAACTCGGGTTTGGGCGAAGATGGTTTGTTGTCGTATAGCGATCCTTATAAGATAGAATGGATAAGCGGAATAATCGAACTTATTGGCACGCCGGAACATAATGGCAGAGAAATGGCCGGTCTGATATCGTGGAGAGGGGAACTCGTACAACCGCCAATAAACCCTCAAAGTGGTTGGCTCTATTATAACGAGAAAGAAAACCGGAATTACTTGTATTGGTATGGCGAATGGGTAGAATTTCCTGTTTATGGTGACGAATCCGAAGATTTACGCATAACGTGGCTGGGAATGTTATCATCGCCACCAAAGGATCCGAAAAAAAATTCGATATACATGACCACGTGGAAGTATCTTTATATATACACCGGGGAACATATGGAGGAGATCACCTATGGTTTTGATTTCCTAAATAAATGTGGGTGGTGTGTTTTGGGATTTAACTCTCTCAGTTATAAATATTACAAATGACGATATGAAAAAAGTGAACTTTAAAAAATTTGAGGCTTATACCGGAATTTCCAGGCAAAAGAAAATTACCGGTGACGCACGTAAGGATTTTGCTGATTTGATATACCAGCATACGATCGGGATAGAAGCCCACGCCCTTGCTTTTAAGATCTATAATAGTGAAGAACCGGTTGCGATCACGGGAAAAGAGGAACAGCTTATCGTGAGGGTTGCAAATGAATGGTGTACTCCCATGTTTATAGATGGTTTAATAGAACAGTTAAGAACGGAGGTCTGATATGGAAAACTTGACAGAATCCCAAATACAGGCGATAGCCGCCCGTGTCCGGAACATACTGCGAGCCGAATCCAAAGGTGTGGGTGAGCTTCCTGTTGTTTCCTCTTTGGATGGAGTATTGACACTCCCGGCCTTGAGAATGAACGGTGGTATCCCGGAAGTTGTCGAGGCTCCCGTTAATTTGCTGCAGGACGTGGCAACCGATGCGGTTGCGGATGCGACCCAAAAGGCCGCTGATGCCACGGCAAAAGCGATAACAGCCACGAACGAAGCGAAAAAGGCCACGACAAATGCCACCAATGCCGCCAAGAATGCGAATGATGCCGGTACGGATCTGACCAAGATAAAAACGGCAGCGGAAACTGCAACCAAAAACGCCAATGATGCCGCCTCCGGCGCGAATACTTCCAAACAGAATGCAGACAAGGCAACCACTGCGGCCAATAACGCTGCCAAAAGTGCCAATGATGCCGCCGGTGCTGCGGGAACCGCTATCGAAGCGGCAAAGAAAGCCACGGACGCTGCTAACGGAGCCGCTTCAAATGCCACGAATGCCGCCACGAAAGCGTCCTCCGCCGCTGATACGGCGAACAAGGAGGCCAGCTCTGTAAATGCGGCCAAATCGGAAGCCCTTGCCGCTGCCGCCCGTGCGAGCAGTACGGCCACCACCGCAGAGGCCGAGATCGAGAAGATGAAGCAGCTGCAGGAGTCCATATCGGGTGCGGCTTCGTTGGCTCCCACGAGAATGGAACTGACCTACACGAAACGCATCACCCAGCGTAATCCTTACGTTCAGCGTATCGTGGCCAAGATGTTCCCCTCGTACTCGCTGCAGAATGTTTTGTTCTTGGGTGATGACGTGGCCGTGAGCGTGGATCCTGCGGGTGTTGTAACCCCGTTGAAAATTGGGACGAGCCGGATCCACGTGATCCCGACACAGGCCACCCACTTGTACAAGACCATAAACGTGACGGTTCAGGCTCCGTCCGTCCGCCTTACCGGAGGCGGTAAAATCCGGGTTGACAGTAAAGGTAGAATACGTTTAACTTAAAAACTTGATAAATATGACAAGCGATCAGGAAACCCGTGTGTTAGCGATGCTTGCGGCTTTCGAGGCCGGAAAGAAGATCAGTGACCTTGATACTGCCTCCGGCAGCGTGAGCGATATGCGCATCGAGGTGCTGGACACGGACGGAGAGTCCAAAGTTATGAATTTGTCCGAGGCGGTTACCACCGCCGCAAACGGCGTTTGTGGACGTTATTGGAATGAATCGAATTCCACGTACCGGGCTGCCGGTTACTATGGCAGCCTTGATATGCTCCGCAAGCTGCCAGAGCTGTTAGGACTTGGTTGTTACCTCGTTCAGGATGACCGTACCCGGCGCAAGCTGGATCCCACGAACCACTACCGTTTTGAGGACGGTACACCGGCGAAGCTGGACGGCACGATGGGACAGTATATGTGGTGTTGGAATATTGGTTTTTATTTTGCCGAGTGGAAAGTGGGTAATTTGAAATATTATGCGGTTTCCCTTTCTCCCATCAAAGGCAAACAGTGCGTGTATATTCCCGCCGGTGGCCTTTCCGCCCTCGGTGGTGGCGTGATGGACAGGACGAACAATATCCTTTGTTCGGTTGTGAGTGATGCCGCCCAATATCGTGGTGGAAACAATGATGCAAGCCGGGACGGTACTTACCGCACGCAGTTGGGGATGGTTGCAACCAATATGCAGTACCGTAATTTTTCAACTTATGCCCGCAAGCGTGGCGAGGGTTGGGATGCCAACTGGTACGTGGCTCAGGCGGTGGTTGAAATTCTTTTCATGATCATATTCGGAACCCGCAACATGCAGGAGACCGTGATTGCGGAAAAGGACAGCAACGGTTTGTATCAGGGTGGCCTCGGATCCGGCACCACCAATATGCCGAATTGGGATCAGTGGGGTTATTACCCGGTTGTTCCGACCTCTGCCGGTATCGAGCTTGGTGACGGTTGCGGTGAAGCCACCTTTAACGTGCTAAAGGAGGACGGCTCGTTGCATTATGCAGCAAAGGTTCCGGTGTTCTTCGGCCTGAAACATCCTTTCGGTCATATTTGGAAGATTGTCCGTGGGCTTGTTGATAACGTGGGAGAGGAAAAATCCGAGGTTTACGTTGCCCCGTCCCTTTATGCCGGTTATGATGACAATTCGATTTCCGGCCTTATCAAGGTTTGCGAGGTTCCGAGAACCTCCGGTTATATCAAGCAGAAAAGTTACTACTTGCTTTGCGCCATGCCGACCGAAATCGGAGCGACCGCCTCGACTTATTTCTGTGACTATTTTTGGGAGAATTCAGCATCATCCAAAGGTCTTCGTGTCCGCCTCTCCGGTGCTTACGCTTTCTATGGCACGTATGCGGGGGCGTTTGCTACGTATACGTGCAATGCAGCCTCGTTTTCGTATGCGTATGTGTCCGCTCCCCTCTGCTTCTTTGATGCGGATCCAGTCATGTCGGCTTAAAACGAAAAAACGGAAACGAGAAGCGATAAAAGAGCGTTCTTTGAAATTTTGTATTGAGAGTTTTGTAAAAGCGGTTCGGCTGCTTTCAAAACTCGCCGTAAGGCGAGTCGATTTTTGTGATTTTTTTGCGTGTTTTGGGTGAATGTATTTAAAAGGCTTATCTTTGCATCGTTAAACCAAGTTTAACAGGTTGTTTTACCCTTAGTGTGACGCAGGCTTCGTGTCCGCCTCTCCGGTGCTAACGCTAACAATGGCACGAATGCAGGGGCGTTTGCTACGAATACGAACAATGCAGCCTCGAATTCGAATGCGAATGTGTCCGCTCCCCTATACTTTGCAGTTAGGAAACGGTTAGATGGGGTGAAAGACCTTGCCACTTGGCAAAAGATGACGAACGCTCTGGAAGGACGCTGGTAGGCCGGTAACGGTTCGAACGCTTCCGAGTAAGGCAAAGCAGACACTCAGACACTCAGAACCGCAGAAACAGACCATGAAAAGGTATGGAAATTTGTTTGAACGAGTTGTCGAATATGGCAATCTCGAACAGGCGTTTCACAACGCCGCCCGTCACAAAACTCGCCGAAGCGAAGTAATAGAGTACGGCTCCCATTTGGAGGCGAACCTATTACAGCTCCAGCGTGAACTTATCACCGGTACTTACCGCACCTCCGAGTACAAGACTTTTATCATTTACGAGCCTAAAGAGCGGAAGATATTCAAACTGCCATTCCGTGATCGTGTCGTTCATTGGGCTATCATGCAGGTGATTGAACCGATATGGCTCTCCAATTTCACCCGTGATACCTATTCCTGTATCCGTGGACGTGGTATTCACCCTCTTTTATACAAGCTCCGCCGTGATTTGAAAGCGGATCCGGAGGGAACCCGGTACTGCCTGAAAATCGATGTGCGCAAATTTTATCCGAGTATAGACCATGAGATCATGAAACAGGTAATCCGCCGAAAGCTGAAAGATGCCCGGCTGCTTGCTTTGCTTGACGGTATCGTGGACTCGGCAGAGAACGGAGTGCCTATTGGAAATTATTTATCCCAATTCTTTGCTAACCTTTATTTATCCGAACTGGATCATATCATGAAAGAAGAAATGGGCATCCGGTACTATTACCGCTTTGCCGATGATATTGTCCTACTGGATGGAAACAAGGAGAAACTCCACGGAACCCTCGTGTTTATCAACCACTACTTGAATAATGAACGTGCTTTGAGTATAAAGCCGAATTATCAGGTCTTCCCGGTAGAGAGCAGGGGTGTCAATTACGTGGGATACGTGACGTTCCATGATTATTGCCTCGCCCGCAAGCAGAACAAGAAAAACCTCTGCCGGGAGGTGGCCAAACTACGAAAACGTGGAATGAGCGATGAGGAGATCCGGATAAAGGCATCCAGCCGGTTGGGGTTCATGCAGCATTGCAATAGTATTTATTTATTAAAAACTCTCAATATGAAAACATTCAGTGAAGTAACGAACAGCAGTGGTAATCTCACGGGAGATAAGTACCACATTGATGACATTTTGAACAGGGAAATCCACCTGAAAGGCTTCGAGATAAAAGCCTCCAAGTACAAGGGTGAATGCCTGATCATCCAGTATGACATCTACGAGCAGGTAAAGGACAAGACCGGAGCTTTGCTCACTGATGATGACGGTTCTCCAAAAATGGATTGGGTGGAACATATCACTTTTACCGGTTCGGAGGCTCTTATCAAACAGTTGAAAGATGTGGTGTTGGATGAACCCTGTTCGGCAAAGATTATTAAACAACCAATCGGTGACCGGGGTAAATGCTTTTATAAGATAACCGATCCCGATTAAAATATCGGTGATTATGTACAAAGGGATTTATGCAGAAAAAAAGACTTTTTCAAAGTTCGATAATGAACATTATTTGTGCTATCTGAACGAGCAGCGTGAGGAGTATTCTCCTGAACCGGATGCCCGTTCGGGTGAGGTGACTGAACCGGTGTCCGCTCCCATATTGGGATATGCCTATACAGGAAGTATGGCGGACGGAGGTACTCTGATTGAAGCGAGGGAGTCTACTTATGACGAATTTGTTTCTGGGTTGATCCGCACGAGGTACTCGGCCAGCCGGGTGGAGGCAATCCAGTCAAACCGTATGATAGCCTTTGTCAATCCGGAGCATGAACGGGCATCCGAATTTATTTCCGAGTGGGATGATTTCCAGTCTTACCGGGAACAATGCAAGGAACAAGCTAATGCGCTTATAAACGGATAAATGCCTGTCGGGGGCAGGCAAGAAAAAGCCCCCGGCCTGTAAGTAGTTATCTCACCCACATACTTACACAAAGATGCGACCAACCGCACAGCCGGGGGCTAAATACCCTCTGCTGCGGTTGGTCGCATTTGTATGTTATGTGAGTGAGATGTCGCAAAGATAGTAACATTTAAAGGAATAACAGCAATGAAAACACCTATTTCTTACTACGGAGGCAAGCAAACCCTCCTTAAACATATTCTGCCTCTGATCCCCAAGCATAAACTTTATACAGAGGCTTTCTGCGGCGGTGCTGCAGTATTGTTTGCCAAGCGTCCGGCTGATGGCGAAGTTATAAACGATATCAGCATGGATATAACGAACTTTTATTGGATGGCTAAAGTCTATTATCGTGACCTGAAACAGGAGATTGAGAAGACTTTGCACAGCCGGGATATGCACGCCCATGCCGGACACATATTGCAGTATCCTCAATTCTTTCAGCCGGTGCAACGTGCATGGGCTGTTTGGGCGTTATGTAAAATGTCCTTTGCCAGCATGATGGATGGTTCGTTCGGTTATGACTTTGGTGGCGGAATGCCGAAGAAACTGCGTAATGCAAAGGATGAGTTTACCGAATGGTTATGCGCCCGGCTTGACAACGTGACCATAGAGAACCGGGATGCGCTGGATGTCATCTCCACTTATGACTCGCCCGATACGTTTCATTTTGTGGATCCACCTTATATCAATAGCGATTGTGGTCATTACGAGGGTACGTTTGATGAGTATTGCATGGAGAAGCTCCTGCAGCTTTTGGAGCAGGTGAAAGGTAAGTTCATGCTGACAATGTTTCCCCTGCCAATGATAGAGGAATACGCAAACAAAAACGGATGGATAATCCACCGGGTAGAAAGAACCATCAGCGCATCAAAGACGAGCCGAAGAAAGCAGGAGGAGTGGATGGTATGCAATTATGAAGAACACCCACAGCGAACTTTGTTTGATTACAAAGATTGCGGCGTTGTCGATACAACAGATGCCTCCTAAATACTATGTAAAGATAGTCATTCCTAATGAATTGCACAAATATTTGAATGTGTTTTTTGCGTGAAAATGCTATAAATTTAAAGGCTTTCAAACGCCATTCAAATGACGTTTGAAAGCCTTTTTATATCGTGTGTGTGCGATATTTTTTTCACATTTCGTTTTATACCCTGATTATCGCATTTCGTTTTTTATACCGCTCGCATTTCGTTTTGCCGATTATAGGCGATCGGGCGCCCGTTAGCAGATGTAAGTTTTTTCTTTTCCATGGTGTTTTTGTTTAGATAACTAATATATGAAACAAAAGTAAGGATTCTTAAGTTCACATCAAACAGATAAATTCTATGGACAGATAGACAAAATCTATGTATCCACACGGGATGACTAATTCATTGAAAATTCATACCTTTGCAAACAAAGAATAAAGGTATGAAGTACATATATTATTTTCTACTTGTCCTCTGGTTCATCCCTGCATCCGCCCAAAAAAGTGAAACTGCAAAATATCTGGAGAGCATCGGACTGGTGAACATCGCCGAAGCAGACAGCAGCATCGTCATAGACCTGATGTACACCCGCGCGGACAATTTCACCGGAAAAGTCCTCTATGAAGATTTGCACGAAGCCTATCTGCATCCCGACGTCCTAAAAGGACTATTGCAAGCACAACAAGAGCTGAAGAAACATCACCCTGCGTATCGCCTCATTGTATATGATGCCGCCCGATGAGTGTACAGCAACAAATGTGGAACGTGGTGAAAGGCACCTCCAAGAACATCTACGTCTCCAACCCCGCCCGTGGTGGCGGACTGCATAACTACGGTCTGGCAGTAGACATCAGCATACTGGACGAAACGGGACACCCCTTGCCAATGGGAACAAAAGTAGACCACCTCGGTCCAGAAGCACATATCACCCATGAAGCCGCCTTGGTACAAAGCGGAAAAATCACCAAGCAGGAACAAGCCAACCGGCAGCTGCTGCGTAGCGTCATGCGCACCGCAGGCTTTCGCGCTTTGTCCAGCGAATGGTGGCATTTCAACTGGTGCAGCCGGCAGGAAGCCAAACAAAAATACAAGGTTATACCCTAAAGTTTCCCATATTCCTTTATATTTGTGCAGACAAACCGGGTAAGAACTTCATCCCACGCAACTATGAAACAAGCTCTCAAACTTATACTCTCCACCCTGATGGGTGCATGCATCGGCTTCGGTGCAGTGGTGCTTTGCATTACATTCTTTACGGAAACCACCCTCAGTGAATTCTTCGGCAACATGGGGAATGTACAGCTCAGCAGATTATTGCTCTCCTGTATCCTGTCGTTGGTCTGCCTCATACTTGCTGTCTTCGTACAAATCATCCTGCACGAAGGCGGACATCTGATTTTCGGGCTTGCTACCGGCTACCGATTCGTCTCTTTCCGTGTGGGCAGCCTCACCCTGATAAAAGAAGGTGGAAAGTTCCGTTTCAAACGCTTCTCCATCTCCGGCACGGGCGGCCAATGCCTGCTCTCCCCACCGGATAAGCCTTATGAACAAATGCCTTATTTCTGGTACAATGCAGGTGGGGTACTGATGAATCTGCTGACGGGAATCATCGCACTTATTCTTTGGATTTCGTACCCTGAACTGCCGTTACCCCTGCATCTATTCCTCCTATTTTCCTTTATCTGCGGTTTCTTCCTGGCGCTGATGAACGGCATCCCATTGAAAATGTCGGGCATCACGAATGATGCCTACAACCTGATATTGATGCACCGCGACCTAAATACCCGAAAGTACCTGGCCCTGCAACTGTCCGTCAACGCTGAAGTTCAGAAAGGCATGAGACTGAAAGATATGCCGGACGAATGGTTCCCGAACGATGAAGTGACAGACTACAAGAATATCATGCAGGTTGCCGTAAAATTACTCTATATCTCGCGCTACGTCGACCGGAAAGAGTTCAAGACAGCGCAGGTCCTTTTCAGCGAGATAGAGCAACACAAAGGAGAAATTGTAGAATTATACGTAAAAGAAATCGAGTGCGAACTCTTGTTCCTCGAACTGATAGGCGAGCGCAGACAAGAAGAAGTGGAGCGACTTTATACAGACAGGACAAAGAGATACATCCAGCGATACAAGATCATGATGTCCTCCAAGCAACGCCTGCTGTGTGCACTTGCCTTGTATTGGGAGAACCGACCGGAGCGCGCGAAGGAGATTTATGAAAAGGTAGTCCGTAAGCGGGACAAGTATTTGCTGCAAGGTGAAGTCAACTCTGATCTGGATATCATGGAGACGATGCTTCGAATACCGCCAACAAGCGTGTAAGTGAAGACACTATTATATCTTTGCATAATTACTTTATAATAATTATCTTTGCATAATCCTCATAAAGTAATATGGCTTCAAAGAAACTACTAAACGATAAGGTTTATGGAATTGAATGACGAAACCCTTCGTTTTATACGTGAACACTGCAAGGATGATGTACGCAACCTGGCTCTGCAAGCACCGAAGTATCCCAATGTAGATATGCCTGTCGCACTGACACAGATAGCAGGCAGACAGGCGGCAGCAGAGAAAATGCCATCCTGGTATGCAGAAGAAGGCATTCTGTATCCCCGTCACTTATCCTTAGAACAATGTTCCTCTGAAGCTACGGCACGATATAAAGCATCCATCATTCCGGAGTCTTCATCCGCTGCACTGACCGACTTAACCGGAGGTTTCGGTATAGATTGCGCCTTTCTCTCTCCTAAATTCCATCACGTCACCTATGTGGAACGACAGGAAGCACTTTGTGAGATTGCTTCGCATAACTTTCCGCTACTGGGCCTGAACCATATCCGGATAGAAAACAAAGACGCCATCCGGCATCTGCAAGAAATGTCTTCTGTTGACTGGATATTCATTGACCCCGCCCGTCGCGACGGACACGGCGGTAAGACCGTTGCCATTGCCGACTGTGAACCGAATGTAGCCGAACTGGAATCGCTACTGCTCGAAAAAGCACAGTACATCATGGTGAAACTCTCCCCTATGCTCGACTTATCTCTGGCCATTCAGGATTTAAATCACGTACACGAAGCGCATATCATTTCTGTAAATAATGAGTGCAAGGAACTCTTACTTATCTTAGCACATAACTCCGTTGCCGCAGAAAATATTCCTATTCATTGCATCAACCTGCAAACGAAAGATGGAAGAAGTACAGAGAAAACCGGGCAATTCTTCACCTTCACCCGCGAACAGGAACTATCAAGCCCAAGTGAATATACCGATACCTTAGATAAATATCTGTATGAACCCAATGCATCTATCCTCAAAGCAGGCGCTTTCCGCAATGTAGCTTGTAGATATAAAATAAAGAAGCTGCACCCCAACAGCCACCTCTATACTTCCGCTGCACTGATAGAGCACTTCCCCGGAAGAAGTTTCCGGATAACAGATATGTGCACATTGAATAAGAAAGAACTAAAGGCCGTATTAGGGGACATAAAGAAGGCCAATATCACAGTCCGTAACTTTCCAAGTTCAGTAGCGGAACTTCGTAAACGGATTAAGTTAGGCGAAGGCGGAGATATTTATCTGTTTGCTACCACTTTGAACAATGAACAGAAAGTCTTAATCCGGTGTGAGAAGATATAAATGCCTGTTACAAGGCATTTATTCGTTGAATGTAACCTCAGCAAAACAAGATGTAACATCCGAAGGAAATCTGTAACATAGGCTCAACAATCTGAAATACGATTCTTTCCTTGAATCCCTTTTTCTCCCTATTTTTGTAATCGTCATCCACAATGACGAAACAGAAGTCTATTAATAACTATAAAAACGCACTACTGCCATGAAAAAGAAACTTCAGTTGCTCACAGGAATCGGATGCCTTTGCTTGTGCTTCTTTTCCTGTTCACAACCTCCCTACAAGAACCCGGCACTAAGCCCGGAAGAGCGTGCCAATGATCTGGTAGGCCGACTCACACTGGAAGAGAAAGCCGCCCTGATGCAAAACACATCTCCCGCCATTCCCCGACTGGGCATAAAAGCCTATGACTGGTGGAACGAAGCCCTACACGGCGTAGGACGCGCCGGACTGGCAACCGTATTCCCGCAAGCCATCGGCATGGGAGCTTCTTTCAACAACGAATTACTTTATGACGTATTCACCGCAGTTTCGGACGAAGCACGCGCCAAAACCACCGAGTTCAGCAAAGAAGGAGGATTGAAGCGTTATCAGGGGTTGACCATGTGGACGCCCAACATCAACATCTTCCGTGATCCGCGTTGGGGACGGGGACAAGAAACCTACGGAGAAGACCCTTACCTCACCAGCCAGATGGGAGTAGCAGTCGTACGCGGACTGCAAGGTCCTGAGGGAGAGAAGTATGACAAGTTGCATGCCTGCGCCAAGCACTATGCCGTACACTCCGGTCCGGAATGGAACCGTCACAGTTTCAATGCCGAGAACATCGACCCGCGTGATCTTTGGGAAACCTATCTGCCTGCATTTAAAGACCTCGTTCAAAAAGCCCATGTCAAAGAAGTGATGTGTGCCTACAACCGTTTTGAAGGTGAACCCTGCTGTGGAAGTAACCGCCTGTTAATGCAAATCCTCCGCGATGAATGGGGATACAAAGAAATAGTAGTGTCGGATTGCTGGGCAATCAGCGACTTCTACAATAAGGGTGCTCATGAAACCGATCCCGACAAACAACATGCCTCAGCCAAGGCAGTACTCTCCGGAACAGATATAGAATGCGGAGATAGCTACGGATCACTGCCCGAAGCTGTAAAAGAAGGCCTGATTGACGAGAATCAAATAGATATCTCACTGAAGCGCCTGATGAAAGCCCGCTTTGAGCTGGGCGAAATGGACGAGCCCTCGCAAGTATCCTGGACACAGATTCCTTACAGTGTAGTAGATAGTAAGGAACATCGTGAACTGGCACTCCGCATGGCACGTGAAAGTCTTGTGTTATTGCAAAATAACCAAGATATACTGCCTCTGAACAAAAATATGAAAGTAGCGCTCGTAGGTCCCAACGCCAATGACTCCGTAATGCAATGGGGTAACTATAATGGCTTCCCCGGACATACCGTTACTCTACTGGAAGGTATCCGCGAGTACTTGCCCGAATCACAGATCATCTATGAACCCGGATGTGACCTTACCTCCGACGTCACTTTACAAAGCGTATTCCAGCAATGCAGCATGGATGGCAAACAAGGTTTCAGCGCCAAATACTGGAACAATACGAAACAGGAAGGAACACCGGATGTGACAAACTATATCAGCACTCCTTTCCACTTTATCACCACCGGTGCCACTACTTTTGCAGCCGGCATCAACTTGCAAGATTTCTCCGCCAGCTACGAATCAGTATTCCGCCCTGTTAAAAGTGAAGACATCGCCTTCCGCTTCCAGACTCAAGGTATAACGAAACTCTCCATTAACGGTAAGGAAGTGACCGCAGGCATGAACTTCAAGAATAAGACCAAAGTCCATACCCTCCAGGCAGAAGCCGGAAAAGAATATCATATCAAGATTGATTTTGCTTTCCGCAACCGTGATGCCGCACTCGATTTCGATATGGGACGCGAAGTTCCCGTCGACCTGAAACAGACTGTAAATAAGGTGAAAGAAGCAGATATCATCATTTTTGCCGGAGGTATATCCCCTGCAGTGGAAGGCGAAGAAATGCACGTCAATATCCCCGGTTTTAAGGGAGGCGACCGCGAAACCATCGAGCTTCCGTCTATCCAAAGCCGTCTGCTTGCCGAACTAAAGAAAGCTGGGAAGAAGATTGTATTTGTCAACTTCTCCGGTTCTGCCATTGCCCTGACTCCCGAAACAAAAACATGCGACGCCATCTTGCAGGCATGGTATCCCGGTCAGGCAGGTGGTACAGCCATTGCAAACGTGCTATTCGGAGATTATAACCCGGCCGGACGTCTTCCGGTGACTTTCTATAAAAGCACTAACCAATTGCCGGACTTCGAAGATTACTCCATGAAAGGACGCACTTACCGTTATATGACGGAAGCTCCCCTCTTCCCCTTCGGACATGGATTGAGTTATACGACTTTCCAATATGGAAACGCTTCATTGAATGCACCGGAAATCAAGGACGGAGAACAAGTCACTCTAACCATCCCTGTTAGCAACACGGGTAAATACGATGGTGAAGAAGTTGTACAGGTATATCTGAGCCGTCCGGGTGATAAGGAAGGACCGTCGCATGCACTCCGTGCCTTCAAACGTGTAGCGATAGCTAAAGGAACAACGAATCAGGTTACCATACCTCTGAGCAAAGAAAACTTTGAATGGTTCGATACGGGTACCAATACAATGCGACCGATAGAAGGTGAGTATGAAATACTGTATGGCGGTACATCAGAATTGAAACAGCTGAAATCCATTCCTGTCACTATCAAATAATGATTCTATTAAAGTTACTCCTATGAAGAACTTATTCTATCTTCTCCTCTGCCTCATCGCCGGTACATCGTGCAGCCAGGCAGACCCTACAAAGCCTTGGGATAAAGGTGCCTTTGAAACGCAAAAGTACCGGAATCTTTTCGCCGAGATGGGCTACAAACAGGCAGATATCGATTCCAAACTTCAATCCGTCTTCGACGGCGTATTCTACGGTCCGGACAAAGTTTACTTTGAAGTAGGTGATTCCATGGCATACATCAGCGACATCAAGAACCATGATGTCCGTACCGAAGGTATGTCTTACGGATTAATGATTGCTGTCCAGTTCGACCGTAAAGACATCTTCGACCGCCTTTGGCGATGGGGCACAAAGTACATGCAGCACCAGGACGGTCCGTTGAAAGGGTACTTCGCCTGGAGCTGCGAGACGGACGGTACCCGTAACTCCCAAGGCCCCGCCTCCGACGGAGAGCTTTACTATGTAACCGCCCTCATCTTCGCCTCCAACCGTTGGGGAAATGATACTGGTATCAACTACCTTGCCGAAGCCCGGAATATCCTGAACTGTTCCATGGAAAAAGATGGTACAGACCGCGTAATGCCTTTTATCAACGTAGAGCATAAGCTTATCACCTTCGTCCCCGACATACGGGGTGGCCTCTTCACCGATCCATCTTATCACGTACCCGCTTTCTATGAAGTATGGGCACGCTGGGCCGATGATGGCAGAGCCGACTTCTGGCGTGAATGTGCCGAACGCAGTCGTGAATACCTGCATAAAAGCATCCACCCCGTAACCGGTCTGAACCCCGATTACAACAACTATGACGGTAGCCTGCTGGGCAATAACCGCATTATTGGGGATGCTTTCCGCTTCGACTCCTGGCGTGTATCGATGAATATTGCTTTAGATTACTCCTGGGCATGTGCCGACAAAGAGTGGCAACAGGAATACGGCAATAAAATCCAGAACTTTCTCTACAGTCAGGGCATTGATACCTTCGTAGACCAGTACAACATAGACGGTACGCAGGTAAAAGATACCCTTAAAGCCGGAGAACACAAGGCATTAAGACACTCTTTAGGCTTGGTAGCCACTTCTGCCGCCGCCTCACTGATGTGCACTCACGAGAAAAGCCGTGAGTTCGTAGATAAGTTGTGGAACGCAAAACACGAACCGTATGAAGACGGATACTTCGATGCTTACTATGACGGACTGCTCCGCCTCTTCGCCTTCATGCACCTGAGCGGAAACTACCGCATCATCTTCCCTGAAAAGTAAACTTAGAGCATAACCCTAAAAAAAAGAAACAGTAGATTCAGGATTTACATCCTATTCTACTGTTTCTTCACTAATTAACTAATCCTAAAAACATCCTACCATATAATTGCAGAGATTTGGTAAAAAGATAGTTATTTCAGTTGAGGGAAACCGTCCCTCCAGATAATCTTTCGTTGTGAAAGGAACCAGGTTCTGCCAAAATCCTCATTGCCCTGATAGAAGAGGTAGGTCTGCCCGTCTTTATCTTTGAAGATATGCGGATGACCCGATTCGCAATAGTTCCAGGCCCCCGGATCTCCATTCGCCAGGAAAGGTTTATTCGAAACTTTCCTCCAGTGGATACCATCTGTACTGGTTGCCAGTCCTATCTGCTGCGGACGGTTATTGTAAGCCCCTGCATAGAACATATATAGCGTACCATTCATCTCTACTACCGAAGGAGCCTCTATACAAGTTTCTTCCCACGGCCATTCGGGAACCAAGATGGCACGGTCACAGGCTTCCGTCCATGTTTCCCGATTGAAATTCGTACCTGCAGGAGCAGTTGCCACACCTACAATCTGTTTCACATAGTCGGGTGTACGGGTCGCATAATAAAGGAAATACTTTCCTTTCGCAAATATGACTTCCGCATCAATGGCCCGTCCGCAATTCCAGTCACCCGCTTTAGGGGCAAAAACAGGATTGGTAGTATTACGTGTGAAGTTCACGCCATCCACCGACCACGCATGACAGATCGCATCTTTCTTGTCATTACCATACGTTTGATAGAATAGATGGATCGTATCGTTACGCACCAGTGCACCCGGCGCACACAAGCCCTTAGCCTCATAGTCGGCAGCCGGAGACAAAGAACCGATAGGCTTCCATTGCGTCAGGTCCGTACTCTCTGCTATACCTATTCCCCAACCCGAGTTTCCCTTAGGAGGTACAGAATAATACATCAGGTACTTTCCGTGGAATGGAATCACATGCGGATCTTTCGAGAAAGGCCAGCCTGTACGGGTAGTATCAGCAAACAACATCGGAGAGTCCTGATGTTTAGGCAGTACATTGTGCTTTATCGCCCAGTATTCCCACTCATTCCGCAACTTCTTCAGTACATCGGGATGCTGGGAAGCAAGATTATTTTTCTCCGTACGGTCTTTCACAATGTCGTAAAGCTCCCATTCCGTACCTGCTTCATCACGTATTGCTTTCCAGTTACCATAACGGATGGCACGATTGCCCTGATGCTCCCAATACATATATTCATGCAGGGAAGGCACTTTCTCCGTAATGGCGGGGAACAGACTGGTACCTACCAAAGGATGAATCTTATTTCCACCATGATAGGTTTCAGGATATACAGCACCTGTTGCTTCCAGAACAGTAGGCATGATATCCGGCAGATAACCCGGAGTAGTACACAAATTGCCATGCCGATTGCCCAGTTTCTTGTTCCAGGAGAAGATAAGAGGAGTGGATATACCACCTTCGTAGGAACGGCATTTGTATTTCCGGAACGGAGTGTTCGAAGTTTGTGCCCAGGCTCTGCCATAGGACGGCATATTATTGCAGGCAGGGTTATTAATATCTTCCTGCTTGCCACCTCCCAATTCCAGATAAGGTTCGGCACAAGCACCATTGTCTGCAAGAAACAGGATTAAGGTATTATCCAGTTGCTTGGTTTTCTTCAGGTAGTCGATCACCTTACCTACGTTGTAGTCCACACAGTGTACCTGTGCTGCATACACAGCCATACGATAGGCGGATTCATCCTTTTCTTTCTCCGTCAGTTCATCCCAGGAACGGTTTTCCCATTCGGCGAAACCAACGTTCTTATCGATAATACCCATCTTCTGCATCCGGTTGTAACGCTCCTGGCGTATCTTATCCCAACCCTTGGAACGGTAAAGTTTGGTAAACTTCTGAATGTCTTCCTCTTTTGCCTGCAAGGGCCAATGCGGAGCATTGAAAGCCAGATACAGGAAGAACGGTTTGTCATCCTTCTGTTCACCAACAAACTGAAGGACATGATCAGTGAAAGCATCCGTGGTATAGTAAGGGGCTTCAGGTGCAGGCAGATGTTCATTGTCCAGCGTCAGACCACGTCCACCTTCCGGACGTAAGTAACTGGCAGCGCCTGCCAGAATACCGTAGAATCGTTCGAAACCTCTCTGCAAAGGCCATTTCTCTTGCCCGTGCATACCCAAGTGCCACTTACCTGCCATATAGGTATGATAACCGTTTTCTTTCAGCACTTCGGCAATGGTGACACAATTACGATTCAGATAACCCTGATAACCTTCGGAACCCCAATCATTGATATCCCGTTGCGTTTCTTTCTTAAACGTTCCCGGGTCCTCGGACATCTGACCGATACCTGCCTGGTGTTGATAAAGTCCGGTCATCAGACTGGCACGCGCCGGACAAGAACGGGATGTATTATAGAACTGGGTAAAGCGAACCCCGGTAGATGCCAACTTATCGAGATTCGGGGTCATAATCTCACCCCCATAACAACCAATGTCGGAATAACCCATGTCGTCTACCAGAAAGATAACGACATTCGGCTTCTCTTGCGCCCAACAGAGGGGAGCAATCATTAATGGGGTTAAAGCAATAATACTCTTTCTCATAAAGCCTATATTTTGAAATTATTTTATGATAATCTGCAGGTTTTTTCCTGTAAATGATAACTCATAAGCCTGTTATTGTAAGATTCAGACGTCTAAATATATAAATTATCACTTGCAATACCAAACATATAATACCCCAAAACCTCTACATTACTCCCCAAGAACTCTTTCCCTTATTCCTTTCAGCAAGATCTCCTTGAGACTTCATGCAAAAGACGGCATCTTTTACAGCAAAACATGACATCTTTTGCATCAGCGGAATAAGGCATAAGAGCCAAAGGGTTACGGCTGAAACCTCTGCGCCTCATCCGGTCCGGGCACAGCATATGCAGGGTCGATAGCGCGGATATAAACATCCCCGTCTTTCCCTGTCTTTACTTCCAGAGGAACAATCGTAGTCCCCTGCTCATTGATGGTCTGAGCAGTCTCACTTAAATCGCGATTCTGAATGCCCAATTTGGATACAGGTGCGATATTCCCGTTAAAGAATGCCGTGCACCACCATTGGCCCTTCTTATCCTGGAACGGAGTTCCATGTCCCAGGAAACGGCCGGCAAAACGACGTTCACTGTAAGGACCGATTATCCGGTCGGCTGTGCAATAGTATAGATTATAAGATCCTTTACGGGAATCATCCGTAGACCATGCCGTACCAAAAAGTACATACTTCTTTCCTATCTTCCGTATAGTTGCACCTTCGTGCCCGATGCTGCGGTCGGAAGGATCAATATGTACAGGCTTTGCTGCCAATCCCTGAAAATCCGGTTTCAGAGGGGCAATCTCGGTATTGCCCCACGTCAGATACCAAGTGCCATCGTCATCACGAAAAAGAGAAGGATCGTGCTTATCTCTCATATCATCCCCCATAGGGAAAGCGAAAGAATCATTCTTATCCGCATGATCGGCAATAATAAGATTGGCGCCATTACCTACAGGTTCGGGTGAGGTATGTACAAATACCCATTTGCCATCTACCCGGTACATTTCGGGGGCCCAAAGCAAGCAGTTTTTCTTAGATTTATTCTGGAAAGCATCCGGGAATTGCCGAGCCCAGTATCCCTTTTCCAACGAAAAAGGTTCGCCCAGATATTCCCATTCAGCAAGATCCGGGCTACGCCATACGCGAATCTGATAACCGACTATACTTGGTTTCAAACCCATCTTCCGGGAAACATGGTCCAGTCCCAGATTATAGGGATCCCCGGCTTCACGGGTATCTCCATACGTAGGTGTGGTACCAGTCAGATAATAGAAACCATCCTCACACAAGTAAATATACGGATCTCGTATCCACCCGTCTTTCAGATAGACTGCCCGGTTATGCTGCTTCACAGCTTTCCGGATTTCTTTCTTATCCTGGGCTTTCGCAAGAAACGATACGCCTATCAGGAGTATGAAGCAAAAGAATAATCGGTTTCTCATCATCAGGGTTTCTTTTTACCGGATGTATGTTACTTTGCAGAGGTTGCTACTGTTCCCGACGGTTTATTCAGACGGGCCGTTGTTGGAAGCGGAGTTCCGAAATCGGGATAGTCGTTCTCGAGCCATACAAACTTCTGGGCACGTGGTGAACGGGTATCTCCAGCACCTTCAGGATCTACCTGTGTATCGCGTGCATGATACAGGATATACCATTCCGTACCATCGGGAGAGGGGAAGAAGCTATTGTGTCCTGTACCGTATACACCGTTCTCAGGTGACTGTTTGAATACAGGTTGCTGGGATTTGGACCATGACTTCGGGTCCAACATATCACTGTCAGTGCTTGCCGTCAGCATACCCAGAGCATAATACGGAGTCCATACACCACTGGCGGAATAAGCTATATGAACATACTTACCTTTAAGACTCAGCAGGGGTTGAGGACCTTCATTTACAAAAATATCGTAAGAAGGATTCCAGCCGTTCTCGTTCTTATGATGTCTTTCCCACTCCAATTCCGGTTTGGAAATCAGAACTCTCTCGGAGCCCAGTGTCCAGGGGTTCTCCATACGGGCAATGTAGATACACTGAGTTTCGGTATCCACACGGCGGGTTTGCCAACCGGACCATACCATATACAATTCACCTTTATTCTGGAATACAGAACCGTCGATAGCCCAGTTGTTATCCTTGTCCGTACTGATACGGCCTTTCATTACAAACTCTCCATCAAAAGGATCTCTGTTTACATTCTCCAATACATACATCTGGTGATTGTCCGTATTGCCATCATCGGCGGCATAATAGATATACCATTTGCCATCGATATTATGGATTTCAGGTGCCCAAAGATGGTATTTATTAGAAGGATCGGTAGGAATCCAGACAGTCTTCCGAGGAGCATTCTTCACATCAGTAACGTCTGTAGTCTTCCAGAGTACCAGACTATCTTGCACGGTATGCATATAGTAGTAAGTACCTTCATGGAACAGAGCCCAGGGATCAGGACCTTTCTGGAACAAAGGGTTCACATACGTAGTTGCCAGAGAATCAACCTCTGCCAATCCGTCCTTTTTCACTTTAGTATTTCCACATGAGGTTACAGAAAGTAATGCTGCGACTCCCAGCATCACAACAAAGCAATTCTTAATTTTCATATTTTATCATATTAGAGTTATTGACTATTTAGTTACCAGGCTCTGTATTTTGCCATCGGATTGGTCACATTCCAACGGAAATATTCGTATGCAGTATGAACGGATGC